>Ga0247611_10008788_pt1 | contig 12343 bp, 7 predicted proteins | sample 177DNAGHGhighgp2_FD_192422 | JGI IMG/M metagenome (GOLD analysis project Ga0247611, IMG submission 192422) | Sheep rumen microbial communities from Palmerston North, Manawatu-Wanganui, New Zealand - 1770 DNA GHGhigh gp2 | ecosystem: Host-associated > Mammals > Digestive system > Stomach > Rumen ... | reverse complement strand
AAAGACTGATATTTTATCAGTCTTTTTTATTTTTATATATAATATATATTATTTATTAATGGCTAGACATAAAGATTTTGGTACAATAAGAGTAAGAATACAATTACCTTCAAATGATGATCAAAAGGCAATAGTTGGCGGTGTTGAATCTAAATTAAATGATATTGGAGGAGACATTGTAACATCTATGTTAGCTATTATAACCGGTAATAATCAAAAGAAACCTATTGGAGATATTTTCAATAAGGGAATTTCTATTGGTAATGATGGAACATTATTTAGTAATGTTCATTCTATTAATGAAGGTATATCACAAATAGTTAATATATTAAATGATACAAAGGGTTCTTCAGTATTAGCAAATATGTTAACTGATTTAGATTTTATATGTGCTAAAATTGTAAATGATGCTAATAATTCTAAAGAAGCAACAGCAACTCTTGCTATTGATACTTCTAATGCTGGCAATTTAGAACAAATTATTGAAGAAATAAAAAATCTTGCATCAGATACAAAATCTATTGATATAGATGGTTTTACTGACATTGAAAGTTTCTTTATAATGTTAAATGAATTAACTAATAAAGATGGTATAATAACTCAAGCAGTAAATAATACAAATAATATTCCTAATTTATCTAAGAAAGCAAATAAGAATATTCATTCTTTAACTGCTTTCCTTACTGCTATGAATACTCTTGCATCATTAGATCCTAAGAAATTAAAAGATGGTGCAGATAATATTAAAGATGTAGTTGATTATTTAAATCAAGTATTAGCTGATATTGGACAATCTGATATTGAAGATAATATTAAAACTGTTAAAAAATCATTTGAATTAATTAGAGAATTATATGATGATGATATTAAGGTAACTGCTGAAGCTGTTAAGAGTCATGCTGCTGATTTAAGTGCTATAAAATTAGGTTTAGGTGATACTTATGAAACAGTAATTGAATCAGGAGATAAAATGTCATCATGGGATATGGATGATTTTGAAGTAACAGCAGGAGATGTTGCTGGTGCTATTGCTCTTATGGGATTTGTAATGCTTATTGGTGGAATGATTATTAGAGATCATCCTGAATTAATCCTTGAATCAATTAAATTTGGTGGAGTATTATCAGTATTCTTATTAGAATTAAGTGTACCAATAGTTCTTCTTGGTGCTTTAAATAGTAAATTTGATGCTTCATTTGAATCATTATCTGATTTAACATTATTTATTACAGTAGCATCATTTGTTATGTTAATTGGTGCTTCAGTAATGAAGAATAAAACTATGTGGGCACGTTCACTTTTATTTGGTGTAGTATTTACTTTATTCTTAACAGGTATTCTTGGAGCAATATGGTTTACTTCTAGAAATCTTGATCCAAAATTATTTGAAAATTTAAATAAATTATCTGTATTAATTGTTACTTGTACACTTGTAATGTTAATAGGAGCATATTTTGTTAAGAGTAATCTTTGGAAATTATCATTTCAATTTGGAGTAATATTAGCAGGATTTATGTTAGCAGTATTATTACCATTTACATTATTAGGAGCAATATTTAAAAAAACTATACAAATTGCAGATGGTGTAGTTAAATTTATAATAACTTGTACACTTATAATGTTAATTGGTGCTGCTATAGTTGCTCTTGGTGGTGGTAAATATTGGCATGATGCATTATTCTTTGGTCAAATATTATTTGCTTTCTTATTAGCAGTTACTATTCCAATTCTTGGACTTGCATTATTTAAAGAAAAAGCAGAAGATACTATTAATGCTGTAAGAAAATATATTATAACATCAATAATTATAATGATGCTTGGTGTTGTATTTATGAATCTTAAAGGTGGTAAATATGTTCTTGATGCTTTACAGTTTGGTGTTGTATTTGGATTATTCCTTTTTGCTATATTAACTCCAATATTTATATTTGCAATATTTAATAAAAAAGCTTCTAAAATACTTCTTTCTGTAACTGTATTTATATTAACATGTGCAGCAGTATTATATTTAGGTGCTATGATGTCACAAAGTGGCATGTTTAATGATGCTTGGAAATTTGCTGCTACATTAGCAGGATTTATATTTGCTATATTATTACCATTTAAATGGTTAGGTAAATCAGGATCTCTTGATAAAGCATGGCCTCTTCTTATAAGTTTATCATTATTTGTTGGGGTTTGTGGTTATTTATTAATACAAATTACAAAATCTGAAGTTGATTGGAAACAACTTTGGATATTTGGTGTTTTTGAAGGATTTATTGTTGCAGTTATTGGTATAAGTATTTTACTTACTAAAGCTACTAAAAATATTGATTTAAAACAATTAAAGAATTTTACTGCTATAACATTTACTATTACTCTTGTAATATTAGGTATTACATATGCATTAATAATGATGAAGAAAGCTGGTATTAATTGGAAAGATATTGGTTTATTTGCTGTTTTAAATGCTATAATTGTTGCAGTAACTGCTTTAATTATGGTAATATCTAGAATTAATAAAGAAAATGTTATGAATGCAGTAATTATAATGTTTTCTATATCTACATTATTACTTATAACTATTGGAACTATATGGTTAATGAAGAAAGCAAATATTGATGAAAAAGATATAGTAAGATTTGGTATAATAAATGCTATAGTTGTTGCAATGCTTGCATTAGTTATGACAATATCTAGAATTAATAAAGAAAAAGATGGTGTCATGAATGCAATAAAAACCATGTGGACAATAGGTATTTTAATGGTTATAACTGTTGGTACAATATGGTTAATGAAGAAAGTTAATATTACTAAAGAAGATGTTGAAAGATTTGGAATGATTAATCTTATAGTACTTGCTATGACTACTTTAGTAATGTTAATATCTAGAATTAATAGAAAACCTGGAGAAGTTGATAATGCAATAGCTTTAATGTGGTCAACAACTATTTTAATTGCATTAACTATTGGTACAATATGGTTAATGAAGAAAGCTAATATTACTAAAGAAGATGTTGAAAGATTCGGAATGATTAATCTTATAGTTGGTGCTATGGGATTATTAGTATCACTTATTGGACTTATTGCAAGAAAAAAATATACTGCAATTGCTGGTATTAGTGTTATATTAGCAGTAACATTATGTATAATTGGAGTTACATATGCAATAAAAATTATTAAAGAATCTGGAGCAGATAAAAAGACAATTAATCTTTTATGGGAATTATGTGGAATTGTTGCAGCATTAACAGTATTTACTGGATTAATTGGTTATTTAGCATCTAAACATTTATTAGCTGCAATAGCTGGTCTTGCCGTATTAGGCGTAATTACATATTGTATAGTACAATTATCTGAAGCAATTGCAAAAGTAGCAGAATCTGGAGTTAATCAAAAAACTCTTAATATGATTTGGGAAATGTGTGGTGTTGTTGCAGCATTAACTGCTTTTTCTGGATTAATTGGTGGTTTAATTGTTGGAACTGGTGGTATTGGTGCACTTGTTGCTGGTGCTGGTATGGCTGTTATTTTTGGAATAATAAAACTTATTGATTTATTAGCTAATGTAATGGTTAAAATTAGTAATGCTGCAAAAATTGCTAATGAAGTAGAAAATCCAGAAGCAATAGGACAAATATTATCATCATTTTTTGGAGCATTTAAAAACTTAAGTATAGGAAGTGCAGCAAAAATACTTCTTGTTGGTAAAAAAATTGCTAAGACAATTGATTTACTATGTGAACCATTAGCTAAAGTTGTTACTATAATTAAAGATATTTCTTCAATGAAGATTGCTACTGAATGGGATAAAAAAGGTAGACCAACAAAATATCGTGAATTAACTCCAGAAGATTTCACTAAATTTAGTCAAAACATTAGTGATATTCTTATGGTTATACCTAATGGTATTGCACCAGCAGCAGAAGCATTAAAGAAAGTAAAACAAAAGAATTTAAAGAAAACTTTAGAAGTTTGTAATGAATTAGGACAAGTTATTGCAAATATAACTGATGGAGTAAAAAGTTATGCTAAATTATTAATTCCTGATAAATGGGATCCTAAGACTGGTAAACCTATCCATTATACTTTAATGAAAAAAGAAAATTTTGAAGATGCTGCTATAGGTATTAGTACAATTATTGTTACAATGTCTCAAGGTATTAAAGATGCATCTGATAAATTAAAGAAGATGGATCAAAAGGAAATTAATAAAACTATTAAAAATTCACAAAAATTAGCTAAATTAATTAGTAATATAGCTAAGGCTGTAATATCTTATTCTAAATTAATAATACCTGATGAATGGGATCCAGAAACAGGTAAAGCAAAACATTATCATTTAATGAATGAAAGTGATTTTACTGAAGCTGGTAAATCTATTTCAGCAATATTACTTGCTACTACTCAAGGAGTAATAATTGCTCATAATGAATATGCACAAATAATGGATGAAGGTAAATTCAAGAAAATTACAAAATCATTCTTACCTATTAGTACATTAATTTCAGATACAAGTAAAGGTGTTAAAGATATTGTTGAATTAAATATTCCTATATATGATGAAAATGGTAATGTTATTGGTAAGCAAAAATTAACAGATAAAGATTTTAAAGATCTTGGAGAAAATCTTTCAATTTTAATGGGAGCTACTTCACAAGGTATTCTTGAAGCTGATAAAAAATTAAGAGTATCTGGATTAGATCCTACTTCAAAAGAATTTAAACGTATAGTTGAATCATTTGCTCCTATTGGTGAATTTATTGCAAATGTTGCTGTTGGTATTAAAGAATATGCTAATGCAACATATACAACATCTGATGGTAAAAAAATTACTGTAGATGGTCCATTTATTCAAGAAGCTGGAAAGAATATAACTGATTTATTAAGTATTATAACTAATGCTTTAGCACAATATTATAATGAACATAAAGAAGATATTCTTAAAGATGATACATTAAAGAAAATTGCTTTACAATATAAAGAAGTAGTTGATGTAATTAATGGTATTATTAGTTCTATTAAAGATATTGCTTCAATAGATAGTGAAGTAATATTATCAGCAGTATCTACAATAGATAGAATTCTTAATGGTGAAAAAGAAGGAGAAACTTATAAAGAAGAAACAAGTATATTAAGTATATTAACAAAATCATTTACTGGAGAATCTGATTTTAGTGTACTTAAAGAAAATGTAAAAAATACTAAAGAAGCCTTAACATCTATTTTTGGTATCATTACTATGATTGCTAATAATGATGAAAATATTAAGAAAATTGCTGATAATAATTATCAAGTAATTGATGATCTTTCTGGTTTAATAACTAAAATTAAAAATATATTAGAAGAGATTATTAAAAAATCTGAACCATTTATAGATTCTAATAAAAAGGCTGTTGCTATTAATGGATTATTTAAATTATTTGATTTAGTTAATGGTAATTTAAGTACTTCTATAAATAAGTTATCTAAATTAATAGAATCTATAAATAAATTAAATATTGAATCATTAACATATAAAGATAAAACTAATAATGAAATTAAATCAATAATTTATAAAATATTAGATCCAGTTATAAATATTATTACAGCAATAAATGAAGCTACTCTTGAAGAAATAAATAAAGATAAAATTAAACTTTTAAAGAAAAATATTAGTTCTATAGAACAATTAGTTTTAAGAATGAATATTTCTTTAAAGAAAATAGCTGAATTTGATAGTCTTTATAAAAAATCAATAAATGGAAATACTCCATTTAATGATATTATTGAAACAATTAAAGAATTTAATAATGCTTTTAAAAATATTGAAACAGAATTAACAGATAAATCTCAAGAAATTAGTATTAAAAATTTGAATAAAATTGAAAGAAAGGTTGAATCATTTAGTGAAATTGTAAGAAATATTATTAATGCAACTTCTAATACACTCAAAAATCCAGCAATTTTTGATCAGATTAAAGAAGGTATTAAGAAAATTAATACTGAAATAGATAATGTAAATGATGAAACTACTGATAAACTTAATAAAGAAGTTAAATCATTAGATAAATTTGTAAAATCTGTTGATAGAATTGATTTAACAAGAGTTACTAAGTTAACATCACTTATGGAAGCAATGGCTAATTTAGCTGATAAAATGGGTGGATTTGATAAGCTTGCAGAATTACTTGATGGTGATTTGAAGGAAGTTCTTAATGGTCTTGCAAATACAGTAGATGAAGCTAAGAAAACTATAGAAACATCTGAAAAGATTAATAAACAGAGACAAGCTGAATTAAAGAAGAATCTTGAAAAATTCAGTGAACTTATGGATAAGAATATTCTTGTTGGAGTAAGTGAAATGGATAAAGATGGTAATCTTAAAGTAAGTTCTGAAAAATTAAAAAAGAGTTAATGTATGAAAGTATTTAATATATATTATAACAATGAAAAATTAAATCATAAACCATTAACAATTTATGAAGTAAATGGTATTAAAGAAAAGAATTTTATACTTAAAAAAGATAAAGATAATAGAATTGTTAAAATACCATTAGAAAATGTAAAAATAATTAAATGTACATTAATATAATATGTTTACACTAAGAGGAAGACAAGATAATTTTAGATTAATATTTCCTAAAGAATTTTTAGATCCAGAAATTGAAGAAAAATATGCTAAAATTCTCCAGGAAAAACATAGTTTTATATATTCTCCTATTGATTTTTTAAATGAAACAATACAGAATGTACAAGTATTAGGTTTTCAAGAAGCTACTGTTGAGCAGCTTCAAACTGGTCGCGGAACTTATACTGATAATCCTAATAGAATAAATCAGAATAAATTCTTACATACAGCTAGTTCTGTTAGTTATCGTTCAGAAAAAAATCCAATAGATTTAATAGATAAAACTCTTAATGTAACATTCCGTCATACTCTTGGATTTGTAAATTACTTTATGATGTTTGAAAATTTCTTTTATCTTTATCAAAGAGATACTGAATATAATCAAATGATTCCTAATCTTTTTATAGATATTATGGATAATATTGGTAATATTTATTCTCGTATTGAGATTATCCATCCAATTATTAGTGGTATTGATATGCTTGATTTAAATTTTACAATGCCTCAAGCACAAAGTCAAACATTTAAAGTTGAGTTTAAATATTCTAATTTAGACTATCAATTTATACAAAATGATGATGAAAAACAACAGAAAAATTTAATTACATTTATTTAATCTTAGAAGTAGTTAAAATTTTTACTTTCTTGATAGCAGATTTTATCCTGGTCGCGCTTTAAGAATAAATCCATATAAGATATTAAAGAACAAATTATTTTATCCCTAAAACGATTAAAATAATTTGTTCTTTTTTATTGATCATTTAGTTTTCTTTATTCTATATTAAAAATGTATGAAAAATATATAATAATTATAATATGATATTAGATAAGCAAGGTTTAGCATATACAGATTTAACTATTGTACCTGCAATTATTAGTGATGTTGATAGTAGAAAGGAATGTAATATTTTTTATGAAGATGGTAATCTTCCTATTTTTGCATCTCCTATGATGACAGTAGTTAATGAACATAATTATAAAATTTATAAAGATAATAAAATTAATGTAATTCTTCCAAGAACTATTAAATATAAAGAAAGAATTGATTTTCTTAATAATGGTGAATGGGTTGCATTTTCTTTAAAGGAATTTAAAAGATTATTCTGTTATTTACCTGAAGAACCTGTTCAAAATATTTTTAAACAAGAAAAAGATAAAGAATATAAAGTATTGATTGATATGGCTGATGGTCATATGCATTCATTATATAATACTACATTTGAAGCAAAAAGGATTGCAAAAAATTATAGATATAAACTTACTATAATGGTAGGTAATATTGCTAATCCAGAAACATATCGTTGGATATGTGAAAATACTTATGTAGATTATGTTCGTCTTGCTATTGGTTCTGGAGCTAATTGTATTACTGCATCAAATACTGGTGTTCATTATCCTATTGCTACTCTTATTGATGAATGTAAGCAGATTAAAGATGAACTTCAAGGAGATATGGATTATTATGAACCTGGTACAGATTATACAGATGTAAAATGTCTACCATATCTTGTAGCAGATGGTGGTATTAAGAATTATTGTGATATTAATAAAGCTCTTGCTCTTGGTGCTGATTATGTAATGATTGGTTCTTTATTTGGACAACTTCTTGAAAGTAGTGCAGATATGATTATTGAGTCAAAAGATAATGCTCAATATCCTGCTATTTATGATAATGAAGTTGGTAAGGTAGTTTATTATACTTCTTATGGTTCAAAGAAACTTAATATTTGGAATGGAAATACTGAGGAAGAAAAACGTGCATTTATTCGTTCAGTAAAAAGTATTAAGAAGAGACTTATTGGTATGTCAACTAAGGAAGCTCAGATTGCAATTGCTCGTGCTGAAGAAGAACCAAGAGAACTTACTCCTGATATGTTAAAAACTAGTGAAGGTATTACAACATTTGTTGAATGTAAATATACACTTTCACAGTGGCTTGAGAATATGATGGATTATCTTAAGAGTGGAATGAGTTATTGTAATTGTTTTTCTCTTGAAGAGTTTAAGAATAACTGTGATTTAATTATCAATTCACCTGCAGAAATACAAGCTGTTAATAAATAATGAATATATCTGAAGAACAATATTTAATATGGATGAATGATTATTTCCATATTGCTGATAAAGAAGATCCAGAGAATTATTCAGAATGGATTTCATTCTTAATAGAATCAAAAGATAATGATAAATTATTTTCTGTTTGGAATTCAATGCTTGAAGGACGTCTTGGAATGAGAGTTCGAAATTATATGAGAGAACAACATCCAGAAATTGATGAAGATGATAGATTTAAAAATCAAGATGGAGCATTTGATTATGGAAAAGTTGAAGATTATTCTTGGGAATTAATTCAGAAATTATTAAAGAAAATAGAGAAAGGAGAGATTAATTAAAACCTCTCCTTTTTTAAGTTTATTATAGCATATTTAGATATATTTAAAAATAAACTTAAATATATCTATATTATTAAATAAACAATTATATATTGGATAGTTATGCTTATAGAAGATATGTTAAATAAGAGAGATATTTCTACAAATATTTCTGTAATATTTCAAAATTTATTAGGTAAAGATATAACAGGTGTTTTTATGCCTGAAGAGTTTGAAAATCGTAATAAAGAGGAGTTTAGGGAGTATATATTAAGTGAAATGTCTAGACTTAATTTAGATATTATGGTATTTACTGGATGGGCATTTACACAAGAGTTCTTCCATAAGTTATTAGAATATAAAAATTTTGAAGAGAATGATGAAAGTACAGATTTAAGAGTTATTATATTTCCAGAAATATTATGTCTTATAGTATTTAAGAATTTAGATATAATGAAAGAATCTGTAAAGAAATTTACTAAAGAACAAAAATTAGATTCAGATATTAATATTAAGAATATTGTTGAGTTAGATAATGGAATTGAGATAAATTATTATACTCATACAAAAGTTAAATTATTTGAAGAGAAACCTAAAGTAATAGAAGAAATTATTGAACAAAACTAATATGATTATTATCCCTGATGTACACGGAAGAACCTTCTGGAAAGAAGCAGTAAAAGGAAGAGAGAATGAAGAAATCATTTTCTTAGGTGATTATGTAGATCCTTATGGATATGAAGGTATATTTCCAGAAGATGGTATAGTAGCTCTTGAAGATATTATCAAGTTTAAAGAAGAACATCCTAAAAATGTTCATCTTCTTCTTGGTAATCATGACTGTGGTTATATTTGGGAAAGTGTATGTTCTGCAAGAAGAAGTACCAAATATTATAATGATATTAAACATTTACTTGTTTCTAATTTAAACCTTTTTGATTTAGTATATAAGAAAGAAATCAATGGCAAGAAATTTCTTTTCTCACATTCAATTGTACATAAAGTATGGATTGATAAATTCATTGACTATCTTGGGGCAAAGGTAAGTTATGATAATATTGATTTCTTTTTGAACAATACTCTTCATTGTGATACATATTCAGACGCACTTGAAACATTCTTAGGTATGTATTCATACTTTAGAGCATATTTTGGACCAGACTATGGTTCATCTATATGGGCAGATGTTAGAGAAATGTCTGAGGAATTACCTCATAGAGAAGAAGATAAAAAACTTGGATATTATCAGATATTTGGTCATACTCAACTTGAGAATGAACCTATAGTACAAGATTATTTTGCATGTCTTGATGTTAGAAGATATTTTGAATTGACAGACCAAGGAATTTTAAAAGATCCTACACATCCAACATGTGAATGGGAATATGATTTAAATAATTTAAAGAATAAAGAGTGATGAAAATCACTCTTATTTTTTTCTATATTAATTTATGTTTTATATACTATAGTTATGATTAATAGAGAAGAAGTAGAATATAATATTAATGATTTTGTATCTAAGAACTTAGATAATTTTTCTTTTAGAGAACACCAGAAAGAAACTATTGTCGATATAATTCTTAATATACTTAATCATGAACATAAGAATTATATAGTAGAAGCCCCAACTGGAAGTGGTAAATCTCTTATTAATATTATATCAGCATGTGTATTAAGAAACTATTATAAAGTAACATCATATATACTTGTATCAGATCTTTATCTTTGGGAACAATATGAGAATTTCTTGAAAGAACATAAACAATTAAATATTGCTTCTCTTAAAGGACAGACTGGTAATTATTGTTGTGCTATTAATGGAGAAGATATTCGTCATGGTGATTGTAAATTAGCAGGTCTTTCTTGGGCAAGTTTATTTAATAAAGCAACAATAGAAAGATATGGATATGACTGTGCATATACTTGTGAATATGTAAATGCAAGAAGAAAGGCTAGTAAAGCTGATATATGTATAATGACATATCAACTTTTCTTATTTATGATGAATAATCCACAATTTAATAGTGATGGAAAAGGTGGATTTATGTTTCCTCCTCATGATGTATTATTCTGTGATGAGTGTCATAATATTCCTGGTATTGTACAAATGGAATATGCCCCTACTATTGTAGAAAATGACTTTGAAAAATTATGTATAATATTTGATAGATATTTCAATAAGAAATTTAATCTATTTGAGGATAAACAAACTGATATATTATTAGAAAGTTTTCCTTATAAAACATCTTCAGAAATGAAAGATGACATGATTAAGTTTTGGAATACATGGACTAATCCTGAATCAAGAAAAGATGAGGATTATGAATGTATGAAAAAATATGTAAATATCATTATGAAATTAGGAGAATTTTCTAAAGATATCGAATTAGAAATTTCAACTAAGAAATTAAATAAAGAGAATATCACAAAAGAAGATATGAAAATTTATAAAATTTCTAGTTGGTATGCTAATTATTGGTGTCATTGGGAAGATTTTCTTGATGCTATAAAGAATACAAGTACAGATTATCTTCTTAAAGATATTACAGTAGCAAATGATGATAATCATATTTCTGTATCATTTAAGTGTACAAAAGAAGATTATCTTGTTTATAGATATTTATTATCTAAAGCAAATTATAAAGTATTCTGTTCTGCTACAATTGGTGGTAAAGATGCTTATGATGAAAATATGGGATTTAGATATGATGTTGATGAAAATCGTTCAGAAGAATTAAATAAATCAAAATCAGTTAAGGTTCCATCAACATTTGATTTCAGTAAGTCACCTATTCATTTCTTGAATAAGTTTAAAATGAATTTTAAAGATAAAGAAATTTCATTTTATCATTTAAAGAATGTTATATATTCAATATGCAATACTAAGTTTAAAGATCAAAAGGGAATGATACAAACAGGTTCATATTATTTTGCCAAGAAATTATATGATGATGCTCCTTTTGAAATTAAACAAAGAATGCTTGTTTATAATGGTTCTAAAGAAAAGAATACAATGATTCAAGTTCATCAGATGAGTTCAAATACTATTCTTGTAGGACCAACATTAAATACTGGTATTGACCTTCCAGGAGATGAATGTAGATTTATCATTATACTTAAAGTCCCATATCCAAGTATGGCAGATAAACTTGTAAAAGAAAAGATTAGATTATTCCCTCTTTGGTATAATTCATCTACAAGTAATGAGATAATTCAAGGTATTGGTCGTGGTGTACGTTATGATGGTGACTGGTGTGTAACTTATATTCTGGATGCATGTTTTTGGAGTTTATATTTAAGTACTAAGGAACAATATCCAGAAGAATTACAAAAAAGAATAAATATAATATAATATGGATAATTTTAATGATATATTACC
>Ga0247611_10008787_pt1 | contig 12343 bp, 6 predicted proteins | sample 177DNAGHGhighgp2_FD_192422 | JGI IMG/M metagenome (GOLD analysis project Ga0247611, IMG submission 192422) | Sheep rumen microbial communities from Palmerston North, Manawatu-Wanganui, New Zealand - 1770 DNA GHGhigh gp2 | ecosystem: Host-associated > Mammals > Digestive system > Stomach > Rumen ... | reverse complement strand
CCCACAGTGCCTGGGTTACCTCGGTCTGCCCGATAGCATAACTTGACAGGGTTACTTGGTGGGCAGGCTTCTCGCCGTCAAGGGCATCGTCGCCCTGCTCGGGTGTCGCTCCCATCGTAAATGTGCCACCATCGACCCCAATCATAGTGAAAGCCACCCCGTTAACTGTAAAGGTAAGTGCGCCATCTATTGGCTCTTCCTTTGGTGCAAGTGGCTCTCCACTCAGGAGGCTGTCGATGAGTGTGGTGACATCGGCAATGCTTATTTTGCCGTCATTATTGGTATCGGCATTCTCCTCACTGACCGATGAATCTGGACCAGAGAGAAGACGGCTGATTAGACTTGTCACGTCCGAGATATTGATGAAGCCGTCACTGTTTACATCGCCGCGTAGGGTATAAACCTTGACTATGCAGGAATCAACCTCGGCATAACCATCAGTGGAGTTTACGGTGATGAGGGTTGAACCTTCCTTAATGCCGACAACCTGAATTTTGCCGTTTGCCATGCGGGCGGCAGCTACAGTGGGATCGCTTGAGGTCACGACCAGACTGGTGTTGACAGGGCTGACGGTGGGAGTCAAGGTTATGATATGGTTGGGCAACAGGCGCACATTGTGCTCGTCAAGCGTGATGTAGATGAAGTGGTCAACGACTATCACGTGGCACATCGCCTGATTGTCGCGGCAGGTGGCAGTGATGAAGCATTCGCCCTGACCGACAGCAGTCACATTACCCAGACTGTCCACGGTCGCAATGGCAGAGTTGGTCGTGGACCAGGTTACATGTTTGTCTGTCGCATTGTCTGGTAAAACGGTAGCGGTGAGTGCCAACTGTGAACCGATTTCAAGTTTGGCAAACTCTTGGTTAAGTGTTACTTCAGTCGGTAAGATTTCGGTGACGGTCACATGGCAAGTAGTGCTCTTGTTGAGCAGGAATGCCTTGATGTCACATTCTCCAGCCTTGATGCCCGTGACGACACCATGGGTCACCGTAGCAATCTGTCCGTCACTGGTTGTCCAGAAGATGTCTTTGGGTGTTGCATTCGAGGGCGTGACGGTGGCATTCAGGTTCATCTGGTTGCCGACCAACACTGAGATGCTGTCTTTATTGAAGGTTATTCCAGTCGGTTCCACGGCATCACCCGTGATGTTGATGAAGTTGCTCCAATAGGGGGCGGTAAAGTAGGCCGCCAGCGATGAAGCAGGTACGTGCAACTCGCCATCATAACCAGTGAAGGTGTTGTCGTTGCAAGTGGACGGATTAGTTGCGTAGGAATAAATCGTCGTGGGATTTACCTGCAAGCCCTCAATGCCAGTCACAGTGCTCATGACGTAGAGGTTATCGATTTCGCTTGCAATGGCTCCTGCTGTCCAAGAACCGTTACCGGTGATAATCAGAGAGTGGATGTGGCAGTTAGTAAATGCAGTGCTATCGATGCTGCTGATTGTCACAGGAAGAATCAGACTCTGCAGCATAGCACCAGCAAACGCACCACTACTAATTCCGGTTACATTGTAGGTTGTTCCCTCATTAGTCACCGTTTCAGGGATACTGATAACACCTTGATAAGCGTCCTCGTCGCGGGCAACAACGACCTCACCATCGTTAGTTATCTTGAAATAGGCACCATCTACCTCGAAGTCATAGTCATAGAACCCGACAATGTGTTGAAAGTATTTCCATCCATCAGCATTCTTGTAAGCATCTACAGCATCCATCGGCACATAGAGTATTGCATTCTGGTAAACACTCTCTTCAAAACATGTATCTCCTCCAAAATAGTCATAATGTTCTCCCGCCCAAGTAATGTATTCAACATAAGGTGGAACTTTGGCAAAACATTTGATGTTAGTTAATCCATTACATCCATTAAAAGCATTATTGTCTAATTCGGTAACTGACCCCAAATATAGATCAGTTATATTGCTACAATCTCTAAACGCTTCTTGTCCAATGTATATGACAGAATTAGGAATGGTAACGCTTTTTAGTCCGGAACAACCACTAAAGGTGTATGCAAAAATATAATCCACGCTGTTAGGAATCTCTAAATTGATTACTTCAGAATCATTCAAATATAGATGGTGGGCATAATATAGAGGATTGTTTCCACAGCCCGCCCCCATATAATCGATTTTACACCAGGCAGCAAGGTCAGTGATACTGACCTTGGTCAGTCCCGTACATCCCCAAAAAGTATCACCTTCGATACTGGTTATCCAGCTTGGAATTTCAATACTCGTTAAACTGCTGCATCCTTCAAATGCAGACCATCCATAACCTTTGACAGATTTTGGGATGGTGACACTTTTCAAATTTACACAATTCTTAAATGCTTCATTTCCGATAAAAATGACATTATAGGTTTTATTATTATAAGATACAGTTTCAGGAATAACTACATCACCAGAATAATAATAGTGTTGATTATAGTCATCATCATAATCATAATCAAAATAAGTATAAGTCAATTTATCATTGGTGCTTATCTCGTTTGAATTTCTCAAATGATTTGACTGTGTTTTGGAGGCAGATTTTTGCCCTCCATTATCACATGGGTTGTGATAAGTACAGTGAGTAACTTCAGCTAGATCACCATTAGTATTATAGTAAATACCTGAATCTTCAAATTCAAAGCTCTCGTACCAACGTGGACGTAATTCGCCAGAAATCTCTTTTATTTCACTTGGCCTTTTGCCTTCAGATATAGCTCTTGCTTCCAGAGAATACCATACCGGCATGCATTCGTTGTTGTTATAGCAGTAAAAAATATTATTCTTAAGCCAACCATCGTGTGAATAGTTGATATCAAAAAAGTAGCTATCCTCTTCCCCCTTAATAGTGATGGTGCAGGAGTAAGGCTCTCCACCTTCACCCCCATTATTAACGGGTTGGCCATCGAATTCTATCTCAAAGACTGGAGGAGCTGTTGCTTCTCCATCAATACAAGATATTAGACTAAAGAAATGATATTCATCATTGATACTTTTATAACTTGTATAAGCAGCTTTATAAACATATAAAATTATGCCGCCAATAACTGATGAAGTAGGCTTTTCGTGCTGGTCAAAACTGTCATGCATTAAAGGCGCTGTTAGTGCATTCATAGTGAGAGAACATAAATACCTGCATTCTTTGAAAGCAGCATAACCGATTGAAGTAATTGATTCGGGAAGAGTTACACTAATGATATTCTTATTATAAAAACCCCAGTCTCCGATTGCTGTAACGATATAATTCACATTTTGATATGTCACAAAACCGGGAACCTCAATACTACTATAATAATAATTAGAGTTGGATAGATATTTTGTGACTGTTACAGTGGAGTCAGAGGTGATACTATATTGGAAATCACCAACTTCAAACGTTTGGGAGAAAACAGGTGTAGTGCCTTCCTCTACGATAGCACCGAAGTATGGGCTCCAATTGGTGTCTGTTTGATATGACAATACTGCCCCCTCAGGAACATAAAGGGCACGATTGAGGTATTCTGAAGAGGATAATTGAAAAGCATCACGACCCATTGAAATCAATGATGGAGAAGCTATATAGGAATGGACTTCATTCATTCCAGTGCAACCCCAAAAGGCATAATTGCCAATGCTTGTGACAGAGCTTGGTATGTTGATATTAGTCAGTCCGGTGCAGTTGTAAAATGCTGAGTCACGAATAGCCGTGATAGTGTTAGGGATAATAGTAGTTTTACAACCTAAAATTAACTTGTTACTTGCTGTCTCAATAATAGCATTACAGTTATCACGTGAATCAAACATTAAGTTAGCATCGTCAACCATCATATTAGCAAGCCCTGAACAACCATAAAAAGCTTTATTTCCAATTGAAGTGACAGATTTGGAGATATTGATATTCGTCAATTTTGTTAATTGATATGCAAAATATGCTGGAATCTTTTGAACGTTGTTTCCAAAATTAATTGTCTTAATATTTAAGTTGTTAAATGGATGTTGATACGTATTAATATCGTTGCAATAAGCTGCATTAAAGTTGAGAGTTTCCAATGAAGAACAACCCTCAAATGCTTGTCGGGAGATATAAGTGACTGAACTTGGGATAGTGATGCTTTTCAGTCCACTGCAACCAGAGAATGCTCTTACAGAGATACCTAGTGTACCTTCTCTTAATTCGATGCTTGTCCCTTCAGGCATCGCCCCCTTATATTTATATGCTATTAAACCAGCATAGATTACACCGTCAGATTGATTTGTATACCATGCTGTATTAGAGAATGCATTTTCGCCAATTAAAGTTACTGATTCAGAGATGTTTATGTTTGTAAGATTACTGCAATCATCAAATGCATATTCCCCAATGGTAGTGACTGTATTTGGAATGGTAAGACTAATCAGTCCACTGCAGTTACGGAAAGCATAGTCACCAATAGATTTGACAACATCTCCAAAGATTACATTTTTTAATTCAGTCAATCCGTATACAAAAGAATCGGGTATCTTTTGCACATTTCCCCCAATAATTATTGTTGAAATGTTTGAGTAATAAAATGGATTCGAAGTGCCCTGGCTAAAACTCCTACAGTTTCCAGCATTGAATATGAGCGTATCCATTGAAGAACAACCATAGAATGCATAGCTATCAATGGTCCAGATGGATTCTGGGATTGTGATGCTTTTCAGTTCGCTGCAATTATAGAATGTCCAGCTACCAATATGTGTTATAGAGTTTGGGATGTTGACTTTAGTCAGTCTTGTGCATCCATGAAACGCATGGTCCCCAATGCTTGTGACAGAGTAAGTTGTTCCACCAAAAGTAACACTAGTAGGGATGGTCACTTCACCCGTGTATTCATCGGTATAAGAATTATAATATTCTCCTCGAAAGGTGACGATGGCATTGTTGCCACTTCTTGTGTAGTAGATGCCATCTACTTCAAAGTCGTGGCCCGAGGCTTTGGTGAACGGGAGGACGGCTGCTATGAGGAGCAGTATTCTCAATGCGGAGGTTGTGGAAAGTGTTTTCATTGCTTTATTTGGATTTAAATGGATTATAGTAATATAGAATTGTCTATGTTGTAGTTTAATTGTTGTCCAAGTTTGAGATGGGGTAGGGGTGTGTTACATGCCCCAGACGGTGATGGGGCGGCCAGCGTACTCGCGCCGTTCGTGCCAGATGCGGTCATCCCATGACTTGTCGCCCTTGCGGTCGAAGATAATGAGATGACCCTCATCTACTGTGCCGACCAGGTCCATATAGCCTGCGGTCTGTTGCAGGCCTTTCTCGATGGTTGCCTCCAAATCGCCGCGCAGTATTTTCAACTCCAGCACCACTCGCTGCACGGGACCACCGTAGCCGTCGGTCAATGGCTTGCGGATGAGCAGGTCGGTGCGTCTGCGACCCAGGCCGTACTCGCGGTCGATGTACCCGCCGCCGTTGACGATGCGTTGCAGGAACGCCTGCAAGAGCAGTTGCGGTCCAGCCTCGGCATAGTCAAAGCGTCCGATCCACGAGTCAGCATTCTGGCGGAAAAACTGCTGGAAGTCCAGCAATAATTTCTCCATATTCAGGCTGCCATCCTCGTTCATGTACCACTGGGGCTGCTGTGACAACGTTTCCTGGGTGCTCCAAGTGAGTTCACGAGGGATAATCTCGCGGTAGATGCCGTTAGAAATGCGGATGGTCTTCCCAAGTTCCCTCTTGATCAAGCCCATGTCGACTACATATTGAATGTCATCGCTTGGGATTAATCCCTCAACAGCTTCATCGCTGTTAGAAAGTATCGGCTCGATGACGCGTTTCACGCGCGGTTCTTTCAACTTATCGATAAGGATGTCAATGTGAGTGTCGCGACGATAAATGATGCGCTCCTGGGCACGGTACATCATCTCGGGAGTGATGCACACGCTACGGTCGCGATTCTCCTTCATCTCGTAGGTTACTTCGTTGCCCAGCGCATTGACCAACCAGGGCTGACCCTCGGTCGCTTCCCACACCAGCGGGAAGCATCCCTCATCAAAGACCTGCCCAGTCTCGCGGGTGTGCTGCATGTATAGCTCATGGACTTCATCGGGTGAAAAATTACCCAGGCGCAAAGACTTGGCCTTAATATTGAAGGCAGACCCTCCAGTGATGATGTCCTGATTGGATTGCACGATGCGGTAGTCACGCACGTCTCGCACACCACACAGCACGATAGATTGCGGGAAAGCGGCGGGCCGGCTGGTGTAGCCCGAACGGATCTGTCGCAACACGCTGACCAGCGAATCTCCAACCAGAGCATCAATCTCGTCAAGGAACAAAACCAGAGGCTTGGGCAACGCTTCACAGAGGCGCCTCAGGTAAGTCGTCAACATACTTCCAGGCTCCATTTGGCGGACTTCTTCCCTGATGTGAACTGGCAAGTCAGAGCCAATGATGGCTCTTGTCTCCTCGGCAATAGTATCACAGGTGGAAGCCACGACACTTGCCACGTTGTTGCGCATGGCTTGACCCGCCTCGATATTGGCATACACACAGATGTAGTCATCATGCCTGTTGAGGTAGTCCCTCAGGGCCAGCAGGCATGAAGTCTTCCCTGTCTGGCGTGGAGCGTGAAGCACAAAGTATTTGCGCTGACCGATGAGCACCAGCAGCTCATCAAGGTCTAAACGGCTCAGTGGGTCAAGTGTGTATTCCAGTTCGGGGTTATTGGGTCCCGCTGTGTTGAAGAATCGTTCCATCGTCAAGAGCATTGGTTATTGGTGAATGTGCAAAGTTAGTCATTTTGTGGGTGAAAAACACATTTTTCTTTGAAAAAATAAAGTAAAATTGGGGTGGAATGAAAAATCTGTTGTACCTTTAGCGTTCGGAATTACACATTAATAAAACATTTATGATATTATGATTACAAGATTGATTATTTCGGGGTTGGCGGTTCTGATTACCGCATTGACGCTCGACGGGGTGACGGTCGATCCGTGGTGGTGGGCTCTGATTGTTGCTGTGGTGCTGGGATTTATCAACTCGTGGATCAGGCCGCTGGTCAAGTTTCTCGCACTGCCCATCAACCTGTTGACGCTGGGCCTGTTCACCCTGGTCATCAATGGCGCAATGGTGATGCTGTGCTCATGGGTGCTGAGTCCCCACTTTGAAGTGGCTAACCTGGGCTGGGCCATCTGCTTCAGCCTTGTGCTCATGCTGGTGAGCTGGCTGCTGCACCTGTTCTTTCCCACCAAGAGCAAGAAAAAGGACAAGAAATAATAATCGTTGACATACATGGATCCTCGCTGTGGCAGTGCTTGTGCGTTGACCAGAGGGTCTTATCGTTGATACTGATTGAATGAAGCAACTATTGATATTCGGTAACCGCTATCAGCAGGATGACACCACGACAGTCCTGTCGTTGTTGCAGCACTTGCGGGAGCGTGGGCTGGAGATTGCCGTTGAGCGTGAGTACCTGAGTTTCCTGTATCATGGAGGAGCTGCCGACGTGGCATCCTTCCAGGTCGATGATGTCCCGCCAGCCGACATGGCTGTGTCGCTGGGTGGTGACGGTACTTTCCTGACCACGGTGATGTGGGTCGCTCGTCAGGGGATGCCCATTCTGGGCATCAACATGGGCCACCTGGGCTACTTGACGGCGGGCCGTCTTGTCGAGGGCAACGACTTGATAGACGATGTGCTGGCAGGCAATTACCGCATTGAGGAACGGACGATGCTTGAAGTGTCGTGTGATGCTGCCCGCATCGAGCATCCGTGGGCACTGAACGAGATTGCCGTCCTGCGCCATGACACGTCATCGATGCTCGACATGGAGACACGCCTGCGCAGCCATGCATTGACCACCTATCGTGGTGACGGCCTCATCGTGAGTACACCGACGGGTTCGACAGCCTATAACATGAGTGTCGGCGGACCTATCTTGGAACCCACCACGTCATGCCTGGTCTTGTCGCCCATCTCGCCCCACTCGTTGACGATGAGACCGCTTGTCGTGCGTGATGACAGCGAAATCACGATACGCACCCATTCCCGCGCTACCCACTACGAGGTGAGTATCGACGGCGAGGTGACATTGTGCCCGACGGGATCGTCCTTGACAATCAGGCGAGCTCCCTATTGCGCCCGTGTGGTGCAGAAGGAAGGCAACAACTTTGCCAGCACCTTGCGTCAGAAACTGCTGTGGGGTACCGATCAGCGTTGAAGCAACCGCAATTGCCTGACAATACATCAATGGGGTGACGAAAAGCCAATCGTCACCCCATTGATGTATTGTCGTGAAAAGGTTTACTGCTGATATAACCTGCGGTGCATGAGCACTGAACGGTAGATGTGGATCATGTGGTCGGCAAGAATTTTGCCTGTGAAGCGTTCGCTGTTCTCGCGGGCAGCCTTGAGTATTGCGGCTTTCTGGTTCTCATCGGCCAGCACATCGCTCAATTTCTCGGCTCCGTCACGGAAGTCAGTGTAGTAGATAGCACCATCGCCGCCATACTCGCGGGCCTTGGCCGAATCCTTGCAGATGACCAGACCGCCCGTGCGCTGAGCATTGATGAGCTTGTAGCAATCACGTGAACGTTCGGTGTTAGGGATAATCACCGCCTTAGCCATCTTCACCACAGCTGTGAGGTCGGCATGGTGGACTTTATCTACCTGCTTGAAACGATGGAACACATGCAGGTCATGGGCCTGTTCCTTGATGACATGGTCAAAGTACTCGGTACGATATCCGAGCATCACGATAGAGATCTTGCTGTCGCGCAGCTCATGCAGCAACTTCATGGCTTCTACCAGATTGTCCTCGTCATTGAAGCGACCCTTATAAAGGATATACTTCTCGGGCAGATGGTACTTGTTGCGCATGATGTCGAACATGTTGTCGGGCACCGAGTCGTCACATCCCTCAAAGAAGCAGGGATATACCACCTCGACATTATCGGGATTGAGATGGTAGTGGTCGATCATGACTTGACGGTCAACCTCGTTCAGTGCAATGACGCGCTTGGCGATGCGGCATGCCTTGCGGGCACGACGTTGCAGCATCATGCGATCTAACCAGCCGCCAGAGTTCTTGAACAGGGGATCTGTCATGGTGAACACTGTGGGGAAACTGCTGTTGCTGAATCCTGAGGGGATGCCATCGTCAATACCGTGAAAGGTGTTGACACCATGAGCCTTGGCCGACCTGACGATACCGTTGTGTGTGTACCAGCGTTTCTTGTTATGGATGTGATTGCGAGGGAACTTCACACGCACACTGGTCGAGTTGATGATCGTCGTGAGTCGTTTGTTGTGATGATTCTCGGGGGAATACAGGATGTAATAGTTGTCAGGATAATGTGTAGCCAAAGCCTTGATAAGGATACGTCCATAATAGGATGTATCATTATTCTCCATGATGATTCTGCGGCCACCGTAACCTACTACCATAATCTATAGTAAATTGATATAATCGTTAATGTTTTATGCTATATTTACAAGTCGTAATTGCTTGACAAACTGCAAAAGTAGTTATTTTTTTCTTTTTAAGGCTTAATTTATGCCAAATTTTTCATGTTTTGGACTATCTTTGTCGGCAAAAAAAGTAAAAGATGAGATTAATAATCATTCTCCTGAGCACTCTGGTGCTGTTTACCTCATGTGCATCAACCAAGGGTGCTTCAAGCACCGGACGGGCAGCTGGCTTGCATCCCGATGACGTGTTTACCGTGACCGAAGCCGATATCGCGCGTGAGACAATGCAAATCAATAGGGCCTTGAAGGGGCAATGGACCTATAGCGGTCCCAGCGTCGATGTCAGTGGCAAGAACGTCCTGGCAGGTATCGGCAAACCTATCGCCAAGGGCAAGTTAAAGAAAAAACTCAAGAATGCCTACAAGACCTTGCGTCTTGACAAGGTGAAGCCGCAATTCTCGTTTGACGAGGATGGCACTTGTGCCATCAATCTGCTGGGAGTGAACCTGAAAGGTACCTATAACTACAACCCCAGCCAGGAGAAGGTCACCTTCAAGTGGCATGGCATCCCGTTGACGGCACGCCTCAAGCGCGACGGCAAGAAGAAACTGCATCTCACCTTTGATACCGACAAGTTGTTGAAACTATTCTCGCTTGCCAGCAAGGTGAGTGACAGCTCGGTCTTGAAAGCTCTCTCGTTCCTGATGGACAACTACGACGACGTGATGGTGGGCTTTGAGCTCAAGAAGTGACGATGATGGGTCATTGACTGGCCCCCCTTAACACAGGAGAGAATCCCCCGATTGAGGAATTCTCTCCTGTGTTGTTGATGGCTGTCGTCACTCCACCTCAACGGCGGGGCTGACTCTTCATCCGTTGCTTGCCCTGGTTGATGGCCTGCTTCTTGGTCATGACGGGTGCTCCGTTCATGCCGGGCTGACTCTTGGCACCACCCATGCCGGGCTTGGGCTGTGACTTCTCGCTTGGTGCCCCGAAGGTGCGACCATTATAGGCACTGTGGTCAAAGTAGCGGTTAGAGCCCTTATAGACCTGATAGCCAGGAGGAGCTGAGCGATAGAAGCGGTCCTTGGGATAGCGGTTATAGATGCCGAAGACAAACTTCTTGTTCTGCCACGATACGGGACGGTAGAAGTACTCCAGGCTGAGGTAGTACTGGTATTGTGCGGGAGAGAGCACATAACGCAGTTCGTTGTTGCGACGGGTCCAGAAGGTGCCGAAGATGTCATCATACACTTCCAGACACATGATGTAGTCCATATTGATTTCAAACACGGCATTGTACTGGTCGTCACTCAGCCCAAGTTCGTATGCCATCTTGTCGGTCAGGAAGAAAGCCTGATCGCGGGCCGACTTGTAACTCATCGCGTTGGCGGCTGCACCGATAGTGAGCAGAGCCACCATTGTTAAGATAAAGCGTTTCATAGTACTTGTTGTATTAATTGTTATTAAATGTTTGTTGCCCCAAAATTAGCCACATTCCTGGACAGTTGCAAGTTTTATAGACAAACTGTTTTGTTATATTGACTAATCACTTATAAAACTGCATTTTCTATGCCACATTTCAGCCATGTTGAGCCCATCCGGCAGAATGCAGGTTGATGACTGTTTTTTCATAGACAAAAGGGCATGTTTTCCAGATTTTTGGGCGGCGATTATCCTGTGTTTCGGGGTTTATTTGTAATTTTGCGCTTGTATGATAGATTTCACACCACTGTTTCGCAGCCATTTCCTGGGGCGCTTGCAGCAGCACCTGCGCTACATCGACCATGCTGACGCCGTGCAGCAGGGCGAACTCGTGCGCTTGATCGAGAAAGCTGCCCTGACGCGCATCGGACGCAAATATGACTTCTCGTCAATCCGCACCTATCGCCAGTTTGCCTCGACGTTGCCGCTTTACAGCTATGAGGACTTGCAGCCTCACATCATGCGCATGGTCAATGGCGCCAAGGACGAGTTGTGGCCAGGTGGGTGTTACAACTTTGCCCAGTCATCGGGCACGAGCGATGGTCGTAGCAAGTATATTCCCATCACGCGTGAGTATTTCAAGTGGAACCACTATCAGGGCAGTAGTGATGTGGTGTCTCATTACCTGAACTTGAATCCTGCAAGCCGCATCTTCTCGGGAAAGGCATTTATCCTGGGAGGCAGTTTTGCCAACAACCTCCAATTGTCGCATGGCGTGAGGGTGGGAGACCTGAGCGCCAATCTTATCGAGAACATGAATCCACTGGCCAATCTGTTGCGCATTCCTAACCGTCAGGTAGCACTCATGGAGGACTGGAGTGAGAAGTTGCCCAGACTGGTCGAAGCCTCGATCGGTGAGGATGTGACCAACTTGAGTGGCGTCCCCTCATGGTTCCTCACGGTAATCCGCGAGGCACTGAAAAAAACCGGCAGGTCATCCATCCATGAGGTGTGGCCCCACTTGGAAGTGTTCTTTCACGGCGGTATCGCTTTTGAGCCTTATCGTCAACAATATGAAGAGATATGCGACATGGACAAGATGCACTTCCTGGAAACTTACAATGCCAGTGAGGGGTTCTTTGCCGTGCAGAGCGATTGGGAGAGCGAGGCGATGCTGCTGTTGCTCGACGTGGGGGTGTTCTATGAGTTCTTGCCTGTTGAGGACTGCGACAGCGAGACGCCCGAGGTCTATCCCATCTGGGAGATCGAGGCAGGTCGCACTTATGAACTCATCATCACGGCAGCCAACGGCCTGTGGCGTTACCGCCTGGGCGACACGGTGACCATCAAGCAGCTCAACCCTGTGAAAATCACCATTGCCGGCCGCACCCGCAGCTTCATCAACGCCTTTGGCGAGGAGCTGATGGTACACAATGCCGACCATGCCATCACACGAGCCTCACAGGAAACAGGAGCCAAGGTGCTCAACTATACTGCTGCTCCAGTCT
>Ga0247611_10008786_pt1 | contig 12347 bp, 9 predicted proteins | sample 177DNAGHGhighgp2_FD_192422 | JGI IMG/M metagenome (GOLD analysis project Ga0247611, IMG submission 192422) | Sheep rumen microbial communities from Palmerston North, Manawatu-Wanganui, New Zealand - 1770 DNA GHGhigh gp2 | ecosystem: Host-associated > Mammals > Digestive system > Stomach > Rumen ... | reverse complement strand
TTGAAGCTCTCGCTGAATCTTCTTCTTTTTCGTTCCTCAATTGTTAATTTTTCCATTGTTGATCCGTTTTTGGTTTGGTGACTTTGGTCTTTAAAACGGTCAACCTATTTCAGGCATTGACAAGTGAATAGTCTAAGTTTAAGTTTAAGTCTAAGTTTAAGTTTAAGTCTAAGTCTACGTTAAGCTAGTAGTTCCTCGCAAGCGCAACAGCTAACAGCTAACAGCCAACAGCCAACTACACCACTGCCTCGAAGATCCGTTTCCCATACTGCCGTGCCCTGTTGATGGTGAAATACTTGCCTGTGTCTATCAGGCGCTCCACGGCCTCAAAGCGTTTGGCGTTGTCCACCATATAGTGCCATTCGGGATTACAACTGCCGGTTATGTTGAACTCTTTACGCATATTCGGTTTTGTTATAACAACCTGCAAAAATACACTTTTTTTGACAATGATTTAAACCTGCGGACTTTGTGATGTGCGAATCCACAACCCTTTAACCATTATTTTTTTATTTTTGCCATTGAATCCAAGATTGGTAAAAGTATGAATATGATGAATATAAAACATTGTGCGATAGTGTTTTGCGTTTTGTTTGCGATGTTTTTGCCGCTCTGCGTTGTGGCGCAACGGGAGCAGGTCGGCGATGCCGTCACCTTCCACGACACGACTTGGTACGACCGCGGTTTCGACGTCTATATCGGCGGCGGCATGTTTTGGGGCGGCAAGAAAACCGCGCTGTTCTACAACGGCAGCAGTTTCAACCAGTGCGGCCTCGACTACCTTTTTGACAACGAGTACCGCCTCCGCGAAATCCAGGAGGTCGTGACGCGACTCTATCCGCACATCAGCATGAACGACCAAATCGGATACGACGAGCGCGACCTGAACATGGATCCCCATTACAACCTCGGTTCTTGCGTGACGCTGGGCGCACGCTACAAAATCCGCAACAATTGGGGCATTTCGCTCTCCTACACCTTCTCGCGACTGACGGTCACCAACAAACTTCTGCTCACCTACACGTCGGTGTCGGGCAACCAGTACCGCTCGCCGGAACTGACGCTCATGGGCCGCGAAGACCGTTCCATGATTGATCTGTCGATGTCGTATCTCTTCAGCGGCGTGCATCGGATCGTGAAGCCGTTTATCGAGGTCGGGGCACAGTTCAACTACGCGAAAGTCAAGAAGTTCGACGCTGTTTTGCTGGATGACCGCAACAATCCGCAGCTCACGCTCACCCTGCTCGACCCGTACAACGGCGCCAACTACGTACCCGGCGTCGATATGCAGACTTACGACGTGATTTACGGCGGCCCCGGTTTCGGTGCGTCGTTTTCCGCGGGTCTTAAGTTCGTGATCAACAAGTACGTCTCCCTCGACCCGACATTCTACGGCTGCATGAGCCGGATCAACCTCGAAGTTTACGGCAGCAAGTACATGACTTTCAACTACGGGGTGGCACTCCGCGTGGTGATGAACGACTTCTTCTTTCAGAACAGGTAATCGTTAGGAAGGGTAATAGAAAATAGAGGGCTGAGATTTTTTGATTTTTTTTTGCAACGAAAAAGAAGAGAATTCGTTATTAAAAAAAAGTGAGGATGCGAAATTTTCTTTTTCTGATAATCTCGTTGTTGTTTGTTCCTTTGGCGATGGCTCAGCAGATAGAGCCTGGACTTGTGGGGACTGACTTTTGGCTTACTTTTTTACGAAACGGTAACGCAAACTCTCAATTAGATTACTCCCTTTTCATTGCATCCGAATACGGCTGCACGGCGCATGTAGAAGCTCCCTTGCTTGGCTGGGATACAACGGTGTTTGTTCCGGCTGACACGTCAATCCGCGTCTTTGTTCCAGATTCCTGTACACCTCAGAGTGCCGTTGGTGTTCTCCCTTGTGGGTTGCATGTCGCCACTTCCGCTCCCGCTTTGGTCTATGCTTCCAATCATGGGAACCAAACTGCCGACATGACCTCCGTAATGCCCACTTCTGTCTTACGAACATCCTATATGACACAGACTTACGGTGGTGGTGTCCCCGGACAACAGGTGGCTGTCGTAGCTCTCTACGATAGCACTCTCCTACATGTCGTATTTGCTGAATCGGTGTACACGGGAAGCAACTATTGGTCTCCTGCCTACAGTGCTGGGGACACGTTGGACCTCGTGCTGATGCGTGGCATGGTTTATCTGCTGAACACTGGGAATATCTATGACTCAAATTTGCCAAAACCGGGATTTTCGGGAACCCGATTTGTCGCATCAAAACCGGTGTCCGTTTTTCAGGGGCACAGGTGTACGAATGTTCCCGACTACTCTTCATCCTGCGACCATCTTTACACGCAGACACTCCCTGCTGACCTGTTGGGTTGCCACTACCTCCTTGTGCCTACATCCGGTCGTGTACCGAATCCCCCCGAAATTTACTATCATGATTATGTGGGCGATCTTGTAAAGGTTACAGCCAGAGATGATAACTGTACGGTTTTCGTTAACAATCAGCCCGTTACTCAACTGAATGCGGGAGAGTCCTATACGTTTGTCATAACGAACCATTATCCGGACTACTTTCCGTCGGACATGGATCTGTATCAGTGCGAAGTCTTGCCTCTCAGCACTTCATCGCCAACTCTGGTCTGCTTTTACATCTCCAGCAGCGGCTATGGCGGAAGGCCTGGTGATCCCGCTGCAGTTGTGGTTCCACCTTTGGAACAAGGCATCAGCCGAACCATTGTTCCAGTTTATAATACGACGTTGGTCAGTTCCCATTATGTCAACGTGGTGTCACCAGCCACCGATGTCGGAGGAATCACACTTGATGGAGTGAATATAGCCGCTGCTTTTTCCCAAAATATTGCCGGATACTGCTATGCCCGTCTTACCTTAAACGAAGGCGTGCATGTTCTGGATGCGGACACAGGACGGTTTTTGGCCACCTTTTATGGCCTTGGGTACGTCGAAAGTTACGCCTATGTTGCTGCTATGTCGGCTCGTAGTGCCGAGTATAATGTTTACGTGGATACCTACACACCTTGTTTGGACGATACCGTGACCATCACGTTTTCCTCTGCAGACAGCACATTGGGCGTCGAGTGGCATGTGGATGGACAGATGCTTGCCTTCGGCGGCGATACGCTCAGGATTTCTTTCGACAGTGTGGGACTCCATCGCATTGCCGTGGTGGTTACCCCAGTTTGTGATACCGTTTGGGAATACATCAATGTCCTTGCCCCATTTGCTGTTGTTGAGACGGATACGATTCTGCAGGGGCAAATCTATGATTGGCATGGCTTTTCGTTGACGGAAACGGGTATTTATCACGATACTGTCGCCAGTGCAAACGGATGTGACAGCGTGTTTACAATCAATCTGTTGGTTATCGGGAACACTCCTCTCCAAATCACCGCAGACGATTATGAGGAGGGTATCTGCTTGGGTGACACGGTGCGTCTTACAGCCTCGCCGGATACTGCCCTGGTCCACTGGACCTCCACACCGTACGACCCATCCCTCGACAGTCAGTTTACGTTCCATACTGTTGTGGTCAGCCCGGAGGTTACCACTACCTATACCCTTTTGGAGAATCTCCCCGACGGACCGTCGTTCACCGTCCAGGTGGCTTCACCCGAAGACCTCTGCCTGCAGGTCAACACTCCCGTTATTGTGGCTTTCGACGACCGGTGCGTCAGTGTTGACAACTGCTCGCCCGAAGCCACTTCCAGCCTGTGGACCCTATCGGACGGGCGGCATTTTGAAGGCCATCAGTTGTTCTGTTATTTGCAGGATTCATCTGTGGATAGTCTTACGGTGGAACTTCACACTTGTTGGCTTGGGTGTTGCAAGGACACCACGCTCACGCTCCCTGTTGTTCAGATCTCGTGGAAATTCCCTAACGTGATCACTCCGAATGGGGATGGCATCAACGACTATTTTGCAATTGAAAACTTGGATGTGATTGCCTATCCCGAAGGAGCCGTAAACCGTCTTCAGGTGTTCGACCGATGGGGGAAAATGGTTTATGATGCCGAAAATTACGACACGTACGCCTCCGACGGCATGGTATATCGGGGAAACCGTTGTTTTGACGGGGATGGTCTTTCAGAGGGTGTCTATTTCTATTCCTTTGAGTATAAGGGCACGGCCAGGACACTCCGTTTCAACGGTTCCATTACGATTGTTCGATAGGATACAGTTATGGTGTTTCTGTAGAAAGGAAACCGAAAGTTGCTATAAGTTTTGCCAGATTTTCCACGCCGCTTCTGCCTGGGCGTGCAGCATGGCGAGGCCGTTCCGGACTTCTGCGCCGCGTCGGATTCCCTCTTTTAGAAACGCGGTTTCCGCCGGATTATAGACCAAATCATACAGGAAATGCTCGCCCGAGATCCCTTCGTAGGGGATGTCGGGCTTTTCGTTTATGCTCGGGAAAGTGCCTAAAGGAGTGCCGTTCACGATCAGCTTGTGCGCGGCGACGGTTTCCGGGGTGAGGACAGAGTAGGGGAGTCCCCGCTTGGCGTCGCGGGAGACGGCCGTGCACGCGCATCCCTGACGCTCAAGTACATACGTGACGGCCGCGGCGGCCCCACCAGTGCCCAACACTAATGCCTTTTTAGGCAATTTCCGACCGTTCAACGACTGCCGGAATCCTTCCGCATCGGTGTTGAATCCTTTTGTAAATATTTGATTGCCAATATGTTTTATTAAAACAGTGTTGACTGCACCTATCTCGGCGGCCTCGTCCGACAGCCCGTCCAAAAACGGGATGATTTGTTGTTTGTAAGGAATGGTGACGTTGAATCCGATCAAGTCGGGATGTTGGCGGAGGAAATCTGTTATCTGTTGGATGTCAGGCAGTTCGAATAATTCATACGAGTAGCCCGGAATGCTCTCGCGACGGAACTTCTCCTCGAAGTACATTTTGGAGAAGCTGTGGGAAAGCGTTTTGCCAATCAGTCCGAGCCGGAACATGGTCTGGTTAATTAAGAATTAAGAATTAAGAATTAAGAATTAAGAATGGCAGTTTTTGCGAGACCATAAGTTGTCTTCAATTATGTTGTCTCAGTTGTCCAAGTTGTCTTTTATATCCGAGTTGTCTTTCCGGTTGCGGGCGGCGCGGATCCATTTGAACACCACGTAGGCGACACCGACGGCGCAGAGGACCAGCAGGGCGATGGTGAGCTCGTGGTTGTATTTGTCGATGAGGTCTTTCTGCCCGTGTGCGACGTAGCCGAGGATGGCAAGCACGCTGTTCCAGGCGGCCGCACCGATGCTGGTGAAGAGGACGAACTTGCCGATGTGCATCTTGGCGAGGCCCGCCGGGATGGAGATGAGCTGCCGGATGGCCGGGATGAAACGGCCCACCAGCGTGGAAACGTTGCCGTGGGCGCGGAAATAGTCCTCCGCCTTCTGCACTTTCTCGCTGTTCAGCAGCAACATGTGCCCGACTTTGCTGTCGGCGAACCAATAGACGATGGGGCGGCCGAGCCACAAGGCCAGCACGTAGTTGATGAGCGCCCCGATGAGCGCACCCAGGGTGGCGAACAGGATGACGAACAGCACGTTCACGAACTTCGACGGGGTGACGTGCAGCGCGGCGTTGTCGCTGTTGCAGGCCTGGTAGGCGGCGGGCGGCACGATCACCTCCGACGGGAACGGGATGAACGAACTCTCGATGGTCATCAGCAACGTCACCGTGCCGTAGTTCAGATGGCTGTTGTACCACGAAATCACACGCCCCGTGGCCGACTCTTCTTGCAGCGAATCAACAGGTTGCGCTTGCGCCATGCAGACAGCCGCCAAACATATTCCTAATATTGCCAATACTTTTTTCATTACACTATAATCTATAAACCTTAAACTCTAAACTTTAAACCCTAAACTTAGTTGTTCCTCACGTCCGAGACATGGTCAAGATATGGACTCACCATGAAATAAATGTCGGGATACTGGGCATAAAGTTTCTCGGAGTCAATGTCGAGGAAATCTTCGAAGATGTTGTTCTCGTTGAGTACCAAAGCGTTATGGAGATGTTGGGCGGCGGTGCGCGGGTTGGCGTTGGCGATGTGCAGCAGGGCGAGGAAGTAGCCGAGATGCTCGTAAAGTTCCTCGTCGGGCAGGTCGGTGAATTTCTCCGCCAGGATGTCGAGCGCCACGCCGGGAGTGTGCACGATGTAGCAGAACTCGGTGAGCCAGGCACAGTAGTCGGTGGCCGTCTTGAACTGGTTCTCCGCCGACAGGCAGAGTTGGTGGAAGGCGACGCTGTTGTTTTCCAAGCTCAGGCAGTCGAGCACCCACTCTAACTTCTCCAACGTCAGGTTTTCAGCCTGGTAGAAGCGGTCGATGAAGTCGGGGATGTCTTCCATGCGCCCCATGGCGTTCAGGGTGAGCACGAGCTCGGAGAAGACGAACGGGAAGTCGAGGTCGTGCTCGTCGGCCTTGAGCAGCTGCAGCAGGGCGTCCTCGAAATGCCCTAAGTTTCGCAAAGACTTGGCAATCAGTACGTTGGTTTTGATTTCCTTGTCGGTCTCCGCGATGAGTTTGCAGTATTCGATGGAGCGTTCGTATTGACCGAGCTGGCAGTACTCCTGCGCGATGGCGTAGAGGATCAGGCAGTCGGACTCGATGGAGGCGGCGAATTCGAAGGCTTCCAGGGCTTCGTTGTGCTTGCCGTCCAACGCGTACAGCGTGCCGGTGGCGAGCCACACCTGTCTGCACAGGGGGAGATCCTTGGTCAGCCGTTCCGCGAACTCCAGCTCCGCCTCGTAGCGTCCACCTTTTTTCGCGTTCTGCGACTGGATCAGCAGGTCGATGCTTTGGATCACGCTGTTGTCGTAGCGGTACGACTCTTGGAAGCAGTCGTAGGCTTTGTCCACGTTGTTTTGGTCGAGGTAGAGGTTGGTGAGGAGGAAATAGGCGTTGGCGGAGGGTTCGATGGCGATGGCCTTGGTGACCAGCTCCCGGATATTCATGTTGAAATGGAAGGTGTAGGCGATGAAGGCCATCTCCTCGTAGAGTTCCGCCGAGGCCGGGAAGTGCCGCAGGGTCTTCTGCATGAACTGCTGCGCCTCGTCCATTTGGTTGTTCCAGATGTAGTAGCGGGCCTGCCATATCGCGAAGGCCGGGTCGTCGGGGAAGGCGCGCCGGGCCCTTTCCACAGCCTTCTTCAGGTAGTCGCCACGCTGCGAGAACATCAGATGCGAGATGATGACGTCGTATTGGTCCTCGTCGTACTCCTTGAGAATCCCCTTGTCGCACGCTTCACAGAATCCGTTCGCCAGGGAAATCTCTTCCGCGGTGAACTCATCTTCTTCATTATCAAAGGGATAGAATTGCATAGAGGTTTTTGGTTTTAGGGCGCGAAGATACGATTTTTTCGTTTAACACAAAAAGCGTATCTTTGCCGACTTTTTCACAAGGACGGAATTGGAAATCAATCGTTCTGTAAAATTTTGAATATCAATAAGTTAAATATGGCATTTATAAAGACAGACAATTTGAAAGGCGACCTTTTTGGCGGCATCACCGCGGGAATCGTGGCGTTGCCGCTCGCTTTGGCATTCGGAATCCAGGCGTTCGGGGGCATCGACGACCCCTCCGCCAGTTCCATGGGCGCCCTCGCGGGACTTGTCGGGGCGACTTTCCTCGGCTTCTTCGCGTCGCTGTTCGGCGGCACGCACTCGCAGATCAGCGGTCCCACCGGTCCCATGACCGTCATCACCGCCTCGCTGCTCAGCGGTGTCTGGGCGGCGCAGCACTCTATGAGCGCGGTGCTCATCAGCATGTCGCTGGCCGGCCTCTTCTGCGGCCTTTTCCAGATTCTCTTCGGCATCCTGAAAATCGGCAAGTATGTCCGGTACATCCCTTATCCGGTGCTTTCCGGCTTCATGAGCGGTATCGGCGTCATCATCATCATCCAACAGCTTTACCCGTTAATTGGTTGTAAATCACCTGTTTTGGTGGTCGATATGATCACGCAGCTGCCGGAACGGGTGGCTGGCGGCGTCTCGTTCACCGCTCTGCTGCTCGGCTTGGGCACCATCGCGATTATCTATCTTTTCCCATTGATAACCAAGAAGATACCATCCACTTTGGTGGCTCTGCTGGTGATGACTGTCGTTTCGCTGTTCCTCGGTATGGACGAGAAACTGCTCATCGGTCAGATTCCGTCGGGTTTCCCGATGCCGTTCTTCGCCAAAGAGGGATTGTCGCTCTCCGGCCTTGACTGGGGCGCGGTGCTGAAAGCCTCTGTCATTCCGGGACTTACTCTCGCCGGTTTGGGCAGCATCGACACGTTGCTCACCTCCGTGGTGGCCGACAACATCACCAAGACGCACCACAACAGCAACCGCGAGCTTGTCGGACAGGGTGTCGGCAACATTGTGAGCGGCCTGTTCTGCGGTATCAGCGGCGCGGGCGCGACCATGCGCACGGTGGTGAACGTGAAGAGCGGCGGCCGCACGCAAATCAGCGGCATGGTGCACTCTCTGATGTTGCTCGCCGTGCTGCTCGGCCTCGGCAGTCTCGTGCGTTACGTCCCGCTGGCTGTCCTGGCCGGCATCTTGATCACCGTTGGCTGGGGAATCATTGACTTCAAGGGATTTAGAGACCTGCTCCGCATCCCCCGTGCCGATGCGGTGGTGCTCATCATCGTCTTCCTGCTCACCGTTTTTGTCGATCTGCTGACGGCGGTCGGCATCGGCATGGTGATCGCCTGCGTCCTCTTCATGAAACGCGCCAGCGACCTCGTGGAAGGCGGCTACAGCTCGTCCGAGATGACCAACTTCGACAAGGAGAGTCCATGGCAGGATGAAGGCGGCATGCCCGACAAAGTGCAGCATAAGATTTACATTCAGCGACTTAACGGTCCCATTTTCTTCGGCACCATCACCAAATTCCAGCAGGTGATGAACGATGTGCCGGAGGATGCCAAGATCGTCATCATCCGTATGCGGCTCGTCAGCTTCATGGACCAGTCCGGCCTCTACGCCATGGAAACTGCCATCAAGGAGCTGCAGGCCCGCGGCGTGCTCGTGCTGATGACCATCATCCAGCCGCAGCCGCTCTACATGCTCACCACCATGAAGGTCATCCCGCTCATCGTCCCCGAACAGAACACCTTCAAGACCTTCGAGGACTGTACCGCGTTTTTGAGAAATCGGATAGACGGGTGATTTTTAATTAAGAATTAAGAATTAAGAATTATGAATTAAGAATTATGAATTAAGAATTAAGAATTATGAATTAAGAATTAAGAATTAAGAATTATGAATGTGGGGTGGAATTTTAAACTTTGGGGTGAGATAGAGGTCATTATTAATTAGTGGTCGATTGTGATAAATACAATTTCCTTAAACGGCCCCGATAGGGACAAGAGATAGGTAGAAAAACGAACAAATAAACAAACAATATCAATATGAAAAAAATCATCATCTTGGCTATAGCAGCCATCCTCACGTTGGGCGCGAATGCCCAGCAAGTCTCCAAGGGAGAGCAAACGGTGACCATCCAGACCAACGGCGTCTGCCAGAAGTGTGCCGACAAATTCAAAGAGAACGTGCCTTATTTCAAGGGCGTGAAGTCGTATTCATACGATATGAAGACGGCGAAGCTGACCATCAACTACGATGCGAAGAAGACCAATCCCGACCAGTTGCGCACGGAAGTGAGCAAATTGGGCTATAATGCCGACAATGTGAAGGCAGATCCGGCCGCGAGAGCCAAACTGCCCGCTTGCTGTCGTGCCGAAAAAGGTGCCGGCGGTTGTTCCGGTCATGGCGGCGGCCAGGGTTGTGGCAACCACGGAGCCGAACAAAAGAGCTGCGCCGGACATGCCCAAGGCGGTGAGCACAAATGCGCCAACGCCCAAGGCGGTGAGCACAAATGCGCTAACGCCCAAGGCGGCGAGCACAAATGCGCTAACGCCCAAGGCGGCGAGCACAAATGCGCCAACGCCCAAGGCGGTGAGCACAAATGCGCCAACGCCCAAGGTGGCGAGCACAAATGCGCCAACGCCCAGGGCGGAGAACACAAATGCCCCAACGCTCAGGTTGGTGAGAAGAAAGCGTGCGACCACCACGCTCCCGACGCCTCCAAGGCCGAAGCAGAGGGTAATCCTAACAAACATAATGTTAAAAGCCACCCGGAGGATCCCGACAGAGTGAGAAAATAATCGGGAAACCGATTCACCATCAGAAAAAAACGAGTCCCGTAAGGTCTCGTTTTTTTTATGGATTTAGAACGCGAAAAAATGTACTTTTGCACCCTAAAATGAAAAAGGGAAACCATATCCACATCATCGGCGGCGGCATCGGCGGGCTGTTTACGGCCGCGCTTTTGGCCAAGGAGGGTTACAAGGTGACCGTTCTGGAGCGTTGTGCGCACGTGGGCGGCGGTCTGCAGTCGTTCACTCGCAACGGAGTCACGTTTGACGCCGGCATGCACGTGGTGGGCGGTCTCCAGCCCGGCGGCTCGCTCAACCGTATTTGCCGTCATCTCGGCATTCTGGACCAGCTGCATTGTCGTCCGGTCGATGCCGACTGCGGCGACGAGGTGTTTTGTTTCGAAGACGGGGCCCACTACCGCATTCCGCAGGGCCGGGAACCGTTCACGAAGTACTTCCAGCAGCTTTTCCCTGAAGAGCGGGACAACATACAACGCTATGTGGATCACCTTTTTGCCCTGGCCGACCAGGTCGATTTCTTCTTCCTCCGGCCCGGCAGCGTTTCGGGATCGGGCGGCGACGAAGCTTTTTACAAACCCTCGGCGCAGTTTATCGCCGACCATGTGCGTGACCCGAAGTTGCGCAGTCTGTTGGCCTACCTCAGCCCGTTGTGTGGCGGCGATGCCGGATACACGCCGGCCTACATCTTCGCCTTGATCAACTATCTGTATATCAGTGGCCATTACCGTTTTGAAGGGCCTGCCGAGCAGTTGGCGGAGGCTTTGGTGCGCCGTATCGGCGAGCTCGGCGGCGAAGTGTTCCCCAATGCGGAGGTCGCGGGCATCCAGATGGAGGGTGGGAGAGTGCGGTCGATCACCACTGCCGATGGCCGCATGTTTGAAACCGATGCCGTGGTCTCCTCCATCCATCCGCAGGCAGCGTTAAAAATTGTGAAAGACCAGTTGTTCACGAAAGCCGCTCGGACACGGTTGTCGGCCGCCCCGAACAACTATTCGGCGTACTGTGTCTATGCGGTGTTGAAGGAAGGGACGTTCCCGTACTTGAACCATCCCTGCTATTGTTGGGACGATTACGGCAAGGTGTGGCAGTTTGGGAAATACGAAGAAGGGAACTGGCCGCAGAATTTCGTCTATTTCACCCCGTGCGAGAGGAATCAAGGCCCATACGCCCGAGCCCTGCAGGTGATTGTTTTTTCTCCGTTCTCGATGGTCGAGCGTTGGGCGGACACGGTGGTCGGAAAGCGAGGGAAGGAGTACGAGATGTGGAAAGAGAAACACACGGAACTGATTCTGAGAAAGTTGGAGACTGTCCATCCGGGATTCCGCTCTTGTGTGGAGGCGGTCTATGACGCCACTCCGCTGACCATCCGCGACTACTTCAACGAGCCGGAGGGGGCGCTCTACGGGTTGCAAAAGGACAGTCGCGACCCGTATGCGGGTTATCTCCCGATCCGCACCAAAGCCGAAAATCTCTTCATGACCGGCCAGAACGTCTATCTCCACGGCTGTTGCGGCGTGCCTCTCACCGCGGTGATGACGGCCGAGGCGGTGATGGGGGAGAAGGATGCGATTGTGGGGAAATTATGAATGATGAATTAAGAATTATGAATTAAGAATTATGAATTATGAATTATGAATGGGGAGTGTAACAATCCCAATATTTCATATACATATTCCAAGAGGGCTGCAATTTTCATAATAAATATTCCAAGAGGGCTGCAAGCCCGACACGTTTTAGCCCAGGGTGAGCGTCAGCGAGCCCTGGGGCAAATGATGGTAAATGAACGATGAATGGTAAATGAAATGATGGTAAATGAACGATGAATGGTAAATGAATTATGAATGATATTCGAACGACAATAATGGTTTTGTTTTGTGCGATCATGTTGGTCGCCAATGTATCCGCGCAGAAAATCACCGAGTTCCTCCCGGAGAAGACGGCCGACACCGCCGTGGTGGTGTGTCCCGGCGGCAGTTATTATTGGTTGGCGAAGCGAAGTGAGGGTAGCGAGGTGGCGCAGTGGCTGAACGACAACGGCTATGCCGCCTACGTGCTGGAATACCCCGTTTCGGGCTGGTGGTCGTGGTTCACCCACATCCGTCGGAGCTGCTGCACGCAGTATCCCGGGCAGTTGGATGCGCTGGGAGATGCGTTAAAAACCGTTAAATCGAAG
>Ga0247611_10008785_pt1 | contig 12350 bp, 8 predicted proteins | sample 177DNAGHGhighgp2_FD_192422 | JGI IMG/M metagenome (GOLD analysis project Ga0247611, IMG submission 192422) | Sheep rumen microbial communities from Palmerston North, Manawatu-Wanganui, New Zealand - 1770 DNA GHGhigh gp2 | ecosystem: Host-associated > Mammals > Digestive system > Stomach > Rumen ... | reverse complement strand
CAGATAAAAGAACTACTCATATTCCGGGGCTTCGAAAGAGGTTGGAATCTTGGGCGTATCCGGGTCATGGTGGATAAACGAAAATCCACTAATCTTGCCAGTTTCGCGATCGATTGTTCCGGCCTGCAACTGTCCATGAATACTTGTCGTGCATTCGTTCGGATGCAAACAACCTATATTACGCATCATAAGATGATAGCCGTAGATTTCCCAGACACCATTCTTCGCTTCAACATTTTTTGAGCCTTCGAAACCAGAAATTTCGTAAGTACCATCGGCCTTGATCGAGAATTCCCAGTCAATACCATCTTTTTTAGCTTGCCATTCACCAACAAAATCGCGAGCATTTTCGTATTCATATTCAACACTGTCAACATTGCAATTCATCGTCACTGTAGATTCACCATTAGACGCAGAAATAGTGTTGTCCGTTCCGACAGAATAGGTGAACATCGAATAAACGGATCGGTTGTAATACGCCGGACGCATCAGGAGCGTACTGCGCTGGACATCGTAGTGTCCGCCGTGCCAGGAGACCAGATTTCCGCCAACATAATTGTCAACGATATACGAATTGTCAAAGAACGTGAATGTTCTCGTCGTATCGCCATCGGCGCATTCGTAAATTTTGTTCTTAATGGCTTCGGCCTTGGAAACTTTGTTCTTCTGAACAGCAACGCTAGCCTTTATCGCTTCGCTGTAATCCATTGTATTATTGAGCGAATACCAGACCCTGCCGCTTTTATCAACAACAAACGAAATTTTAAAGCCGTTCTTGAGTTCGCCCACAATCTTTTTGGCGGCATCCGTTTCGGAATATTGCTTACCCGAATTACCGTCATTAAAGGACACAACGCCGTCGGCAAAATCCGTATAGGTAACCACCCACAGTTCATCCGGAATGCGGAGAGCGATAAGTCCCAGCTTGCTTCCTGTTGACAGGTAAACAGTCTGGTCGAATAACTTGAGTTCATAGTTCTTTTCAAGATCTGTAAGCTTTGCCGCGCGAGAGCTGTTCAGGAGGGACTCCTCAGAAGATGACGACACGGGCGTTTCTGCGCTCGAAGAGGACTTTTCTTCGACTTTCACCGAACTAGAGGACGATTCAATCTTAGCAACAGAAGACGATGATTTTTTATCACCATTCACCGAGCTAGATGAGGATTCGCTCTTAGCGACAGAAGACGATGATTTTTCATCCTTCACCGCAGAGGAGGACGATTTAGGATTTTCTTTGGATGATGAACTCGACTTGACCTTAGAATCGGAAGACTTGGAGTCTGAAGACTTCTTGTCGCCATTCTCCGAGCTAGATGAGGATTCGTTCTTGGCGACAGAAGACGAAGATTCTTCTTCCTTCACCACAGAGGAGGATGATTTAGCATCTTCTTTGGAAGAAGAACTCGACTTGACCTTAGAATCGGAAGACTTGGAGTCTGAAGATTTTTTATCGTTTTTCCTGGAAGAGGAGGACTTTTTATCGTCCTTCTTGGATGAAGATGATTTGTCTAGACATTCATCAGAATCACATTCGTCAGTCTCAGATGAAGATGAAATTTCTTCCTGACTGTTCTTAGGAGACGAAGGGCTGTCGTCATCGCCACAAGCGGCAAAAAGGAATGAGGCGGAAACCAAAAGGGCTAAGAATTTTTTCTTATTCATAAAAACAAATATAGTTTTTTATCCCCACTTAGAATGGAGTGGACGTTATTTCCAAGTGGATGAAAAAAAATGCGTTTTGCAAAAGAAATACTACCACTTGTTTTTATAACCTTTACAACCACGTGACTGTTGTCAAACACGTCCACAGGCGGGCTTTTTTTTCACATTTTCTTGGATTTTAGAGTATATATTTACGAAAAAAGCCGCTATTTTGGCGGCTAAAGGCGTTGTTTATGGGATATTCAAAATTTTTAGCTGCAACCGCGTTTGGCACACTATTCACAATCTCCCCCACACTCGCTATCGACATCACGGTCGATGCAGACGCGGGCATCAAGAAAATTTCTCCTTACCTGTATGGGCGAAACATCGACAAGGTGAGTGACACCAAGGTCGAAAGCGATTCCACCGAAGAATCGTTTATCGCGCAGATGCTCGACGCGGGCATTCACATGATGCGAGCGAACAACGGCAACAATTCCACGCGCTACAACTGGCGACACAAAATGACCGTTCATCCCGACTGGTTCAACAACGTTTATGACCACGACTGGGACATCACCGCGAAAAAGGTTCTCGACAAGATGCCGGGAGTCGATGCAATGTACGCTTTCCAGCTCACGGGCTACGCAGCTAGCAGCACCGAATACAACTTCCCGGACTGGAACTGGAAACAGGAACACGGTTCGTATCCGTCACGGGCATTCGACCTTGCGGGCGGCGGCGAAGTCTCAGAAGACGGCCAGACGCTCATCAAGGCGGGTGACGCATCGCTTTACAACATGGAATGGCCCGCCGATTCCACAGTCGGAATCATCCCGCACTGGAAAGACGAACTCAAGTACGACATGAGCCGTTTTAAATACTGGAGCATGGACAACGAGATAGAAATCTGGCGCGGCACCCACAACGACCTGGACTTGCCCGTCACCGGAGATTTCCTCGTCGAGCGCTATATCGACGTGGCCAAGAAGGCCCGCGCCGCCTGGGGCGACATCAAGCTCACCGGCCCGGTAGTCGCCAACGAATGGCAATGGTGTCACATCAGTGCCTACAACGACGAAAGCAGGCCCAAGATTGACGGCCAGGAATACTGCTGGCTGGAATTTTTCACCAAGAAAATCGCCGAGGCGCAAAAAGCAAGCGGCATGCGGCTCCTCGACGTATTCGACATCCACTGGTATCCCAGCGAAACCGACTACGAAAGCCGCATCAACTGGCACCGCGTACTGTTCGACACCACCTATTACTACAAGGGCGGTAACGGCATACGCTGCGCAACGGGCAAATGCGACTGGAGCAACAAGGAGAAAGGCTACAAGTCCTACATCTTTGTTCGCATCAACCAGTGGCTCGAAAAGTACTTCGGCAAGGATCACGGCATTACGCTCGGCATTACCGAAACAAGCATCATTGACAACGACCCCATGGTAACGGCCCTCATTTACGCATCGTTCCTCGGCACCATGCAAGATAACGGCGTGGAGATTTTCACCCCGTGGACGTGGGGCGACGGAATGTACGAAACGGTGCACCTGTTCAGCCGCTACGGCCACCCGAACCGAGTGCAATCAACTTCCAGCAACGACTCGCTGGTATCCGCCTACAGTTCCATAAGCAACAAGGGCGATTCGCTCACAGTCATCTTCGTGAACCGCGCCGAAAAGGACGCCCAGGATGTGAACCTCAATTTGGCAAACTTCGCCTCCGACGGAAAGGTCAAAACGCTCACCTTGCAGAACCTCAAAGGTGAAACGTTCGTTTCGCACACAAGCAACGCGTTGAAAGAAAATGCAGTTGGAGCAAATGCGCAGGGCGGAACCACCACTGCGACGAGCTACAGCATAAACAGATTCAAGATGACGCTCCCCGCCAAATCCATCACCGCCGTTTTGCTCACCACCACTACACCAAAGGTAATCGACGCCATTACCCCCGCGAGAAGCGCACTCGCAGGCAACCTGCTGCACCATGAAAGCGGAAACTGGTTTATCGACAACGGATCAGGCAACGTGCGCAGCGTAAGCGTGTTCAACAGCCTCGGTCAAAGCGTATTGCAAATGAGCAGCCTCGCCCGCGGCAACATCCGCATCGCAAGCGAAGTTCTCGGCAAAGGCCATTTCTTCGTGAGCATCAGAACTGCAAGCGGAACACAAATGCAAAAAATAACGCTGAAGTAGAATTTATCTATAGCAACAACTAATGAAAGCCTATCATACCAGAACGCTAATCAATCAAATCGTTCTGGAATCTTGACAGGTGTTCGAACGGCAAGATTTGACGGCCTCTGAACAGTCCGCAGCCATCGTTAATCAGCTGGTTGTTGATGGCTTTGAACATGTTCACGTCAATTTTCGCAAGTTCAAGTTCCTGAAGTTTTGTCAAGCGTTCATACGCCTCGTCGAAGTAAACGCATTCACCGCTAGGAATCTGATCGTGCTTGGTACGCCTTGTCTCTTGCGTTTTTTCGTAACCGAAGTGGTTTGCTTCGCCAATTTCGGCGAAATCATCCATATCTTTTGTACGTAACTGAACTTCCGTATAGCAGCGTGCTAGGTTATCGTAAAATGTTATATGCAACGACTGGTAACCAGAACTTCTTGGAGTCGCGACCGAATCATGATAATACGGTTGCACAGCCTCTTTAAGCAGGTCGCAATGTCCGCCATCCGCATGCTTGGAAATTTCAGGCGTAAAGCCCCGCTCTTCCAAAAATTCAGGCATGGCGTTAGCAATTTCATACAGATATTTTCGTTCCACTTCACTCCGCTCTTCGCCCTTTTTGATATGGCAAACCGGCATCGAAATCACGATACGGTAAGCAATCAAGTCGCGGAAATTTAGTCTGCTTTTAATTTCGGCTTCGGACGGAAATTTCCCATTTTTCTGGTAATAGTTGTAAATAAATTCAAGAATGTATCCATTGAATTTTTCTTCGGCACGAATTAATGACTTTATTCGTCCTTTAAAGGTAAACGCAAGGAACGGGTACTCCCTTGTCATAAACTTGTAGAACTCTTTGATTCTTTGGGACTGCGAGGTGAGGAAGTCATTGTGTTCCAGCAATTCAATAATCTGTATCAGAAAATTTGAATGAGCTAGGTCAATGCTGTTTCGCGTTCCTTTCGCACTGTTTCTGAGATCATTCGAATACTGATGCAAAATTTTCAGCACCGTATTTCCAGAAAACAAGTAATCATTCAAAGAGATCATTTTGCTACTCCCGAAGCCCCTTATTAAAGGCTTACACAAAGCAATATAAAAAAAGCATTTGCGGTTTCACGAGAAATAAGGTAAATTATAAAAAAATAAATTTTTTGCAATTTAAAATATTACGCACAGTGTAAAAGAGGTTTTCACGAATTGTAATGAATTACAAAAGATGGACATTCAAGAACATTTAGGATAAAGTTTTATGGAAAATAGAGAACTCAAAATTCACGGCATTTACAAGCACTTCAAAAATCGATACTACATTGTCGAGGGCGTCGCCAAGCATTCCGAGACAGAAGACGAATACGTCATTTACCGAGCACTCTACGGCGACAACACAGTTTGGATTCGCGAAAAATCCATGTTTTTAAGCGAAGTCGATCACGAGAAATACCCGGATGTTCAACAAAAATACCGTTTTGAACTTGTAGAACTCAGTCAAACGTAATTTTCGCATAAAGCGCAATACTTTTTCAAAAAGAACGAAAGATTTTATAAAAAAATGTTTATATTAAAATCATGAACAAGAAAACTCTCATTACTTTACTCATAGCTATCGTCAGCGTTCTCATGATTACGTTCTTCGTGAGGGACTGGCTTGTGTTTTACAACTGCGGTGCCGTCGAGCAATGTCTCGTCGAAAGCAGTAACTACCAAAACATCGCCAAGTTTGCGGTAACCGCCATCATGACGATTGTCGTGTTTTTCATCGGCAAGCACTGTATTTGCAAGCGCGACCGCAACTTTTTGCAGGCGGGTTTCGCCATGGCGCTGTGTGCTGACTTCTGCCTGAAGATTCTACACAACTATTCGCATTTTCTAGATCACCGTAGCGATTACACGTTGCTCGGTATCTGCTTTTTCATGGTGGTGCAGGCGCTGTTCATCTACCGCCACACGCGTACAAGCGACACGGACAACAGTTCCCCGTGGATTCTTTGCATTCCTTTCGCCGTCATGTTCATCACGAACGCACTCCATTTGTTCCGCATTTTCGAAGGACCAACCATCCCTATAATCGCGACTTACGCGGCATTCCTGTTCTGCTCGCTAGCTGTCGCCTGCAAGGTTCCAAAGAAGGGCTATTACCCGACAAAGAATGCCAAGAACATCAAACGCGGCATGATTCTCTTTGTCTGCTGCGACGTGTGCGTAGGGATTTCACTTGCTACAGGCGATGATCATAGCATTCAAGAAATTGTCGCCACGGTAGCGAACAACTTTGTATGGTATTTCTACACGCCGGCCTTGGTTCTACTTGGGTTGAGCGGGTACAAGAGAAAAGAATAAGACTCCTTATGAAAGGGAGATGCCCGCTCGGAGGCGGGATGACATAAAGCTACTTAAATTTACGACCTTTGAAATCGTATTTACGGACTTCACGCGGTTCATTTAAAGAACCTTCGTGACGAGCACCTTCGCCGAATTCGACAACGAGTTTTCCATTTTCACGATAAACTCTACTGCCATAGACGTGAGCCGTAGAACGCATTGCCGAGCGAATAGAAGTTCTCGTCGTGTCCTTTGCCGGAATTTCATCGCTGAGCTTGAGCAATCGCCACATCTGATACCACGGCCAATCGTCGTTCCAGCTCTGCACCACGCGTTCGCCATCCGTAGTTGCACGCAAATAATGTCCGCTGTTCTGCATTTTCATGCGAACAACATTCCCTTCGTAGCCAGATTGCTTTTCCATTGCAATTTTCTGATGAGCACCGCCGTTCCACTTGTACAGCCCAGCCGTCACGCCCGCATCAGTCTTCTCGTTCGGGATTTCAACAACCACATCGCCAAAGTTGATGCGGTAAGAACCAGAGATTGGCGTAATCGTCGCAATCGCGTTATCACCCTTGCAGTCGCCAAGCGAGAGGCCACCTTCTGCATTCTTGACCATGCATGTGCCAAAGTTCATCGACATAATGCGCACCGTATCCGGTTTCGCGGGCTTCGCCTGCCACACGCGAACCCAGTCCGCTTCGAAATACGCAGGCTTGTCCGCCGTGATTTCGATGTCATCGCCCGCCCAGCCGCCAATAGCCAAGTTCACGATGATGTACTGTGCAGAAAGTTGCCTGATTTCAGTCGGACGGTTATAGCTAGCAAACTTTTTGTCATCAAAGTAAAAACTGAGAGTCGATTCGTCCCATTCCACCGCATACGTATGGAAGCCGGCAGAACGGTCCGTGTTATCGTCCTTGTGTCCGCCAAAAGAGGCTTCGTGATCCCAAGCCGAGCCATGACTGTTGTACCAACTCGGGTCGGTGTAATGCAAATAATAATGGTGCTGCTTACGCGATGCAGGTATTTCCAGAATGTCGATTTCTGGAGGCCAGCCATCTTGCAGAGTCCAGAACGCAGGCCAAGTGCCCTTTTGCCACGGAGCCTTGAAACGGCCTTCGATATATCCGTACTTGACTTCGAAATGGCCCTTGGTGTCAATCGCGCCCGAAGTGTAATCGACCGGAATTTCCTTGTTGTTGAACTTCGCCTTTTTTCCTTTGGCATCTGGATGAGTCTTCTTTTCGCCCTTGAGCTTGAGCGTTCCATCGGAGACAATCACGTTTTCCTTGGCACAGTAGGCACGGTGGTTGTGCGTCGGCCCCCAGTTGTACGTCGAGTTCCACTTTTTCGTATCCAAGGACGTGCCATCAAAGTTATCTTCAAAAACGAGATTCCAACCAGACAAATTTCCTGGCGGGTCAGCAAAAGCAAAGGACGCCAGAAACAAGATGATAGAAGGCTTAGCAATGCTTACAATGACGTGATTCTTTTTCATATCCAATTCCAATCCTCACCCACGACTTTCAAAAACACCATCACCAAAAAAAATAGCCGTAGGCATTATAAAATATACCTACGGCATCGCTATTATTCAAGTTAAAATATCATAAACAATCAATCTTTCACGCAACGGACCGAAAGTCCATTGATTTTTCTCACAGTATTTACGATGGCGTTGTCGTTGCTGCAATCCAAGTACATGTGGTAAGCCAAGGTATCCGCAGCGCCGCCGTCGGCCTCCGTAGCAGCCCACATGAGGGAAGAACATCCATGATAGGTAAATCCGTCCTGGGTGCGAGTGGTAAATTTCATGCCCGCGGGGAGCGCCGTAAAGCCGAAGTCATCCGTACCGCTACCGTCATTTTCCCAACCGTTTACAGACTTTAGCTTACCAGCACCCTTCCAGAGAATTTCGTTCACGGAATCTGCAGCGACAGCCTTCAAGAGCGCAGTCCAGTCTTCATTCGTAGGCAAACGCCAGCCTTCGGGACAAATTCTCTGCGCCACTTTCCACGTGTAGAGGCGGCCAGCCGATTCACAGTTCTCGGGTTTGTCCCAGTAGCACCAGTCATTCTTGATAGAGCTCGCAGCCCCTTCGATGTCGAAGTAGTTCAAGTTCTCTGCCATCCAGGTTTTGCCGCCAATCTGCGTCGTCTTATAGGCTTTCCCGTCACGCGGATCCGTCATCTCGCCGTAAGCAAAAGCGGGATTCATGTGCGATTCCTTGGAATCGTAGAAATGCCAGACGCCCACGCTGTCCGGATCGTGGCGAGCCGTATCGATGCCGTCAATGCCATTGGGGAAAAGAATGTCCATAATAGAATCTAACGAAGCAGAATCATTTGCGCTCTGCGCTTCGATTTGATTCTCAACCGGAACAGCGGTTGTTTCCGAAGCATCCGGCACATCCGCAACAGCATTTTGCGATTGCAAAGTCGAAGCATTAACGCCACCAGATTTTTCGACAACACTCAAATCATCATTCAAACCTTCAGGGGATGAACTAGCATTGTCGCAAGCCATGAATGCAGCAACAGTCAATGCAGACGCTACCAAAATCTGTAATTTCTTTAAAGACATAACGCACCTCTCCAAATCCTTTTGAATAATTTATATTCGTTTGTGATAAAAAGCAATAGAGCTACGCACCACTCCCGGTGCGGAATCATCAAAAAACACTTTTTAAAAGAAAAATGGCAAAATCGGGAATTGAAAACAGGAAAAAACCCGCTCGGTCAATTCACCGAGACGGGCTTATGTTTATGCGAACCTAGCGCTTAATTATTCTTCGGTTTCCGTCGGGCCGACGTCCTGCTTTTCTGCATCGTCTTTCACGACAGAATCATCATCGACTTCGACACCCTGCACGTGGTCGAACGTTTCCTTTGCATCGGCACTATCCTGTTCGATATCTTCGACACTCGGGAGCGCAGTTGCATCTTGGACGGCATCGCCTTCGCGCAGCGTAATCGCCTTGACGCCCTGAGCATTGCGGCCCGTGAGGCGAATATCGGCGGCCTTGATGCGGATGACCTGGCCATCCTTACTCGTGATAATCAAGTCGTAGTCGTCGGCGACGCTTTCCACGAACACGGCGGCACCAATCTTGTCTGTAACGTTCAAGTTGCGGACACCCTTGCTGCCACGGCGGGTCACGCGGTAAGAGCCCGGTTCAGAACGCTTGCCATAACCCTTTTCGGTGATGGTCAGAATCTTGTTGCCGGCCTTGAGCCACAGGAGCGAAATGACTTCGTCGCCTTCGGCGAGCGTAATGCCCTTCACACCGTGAGTGCCACGGCCCATAGAGCGGAAGCAGCTAATCGGGAACGTGACTGCCTGACCGTTCTTGGTCGCAAGCATCAAGAGATCCTTCGGAATCGGATGATTTTCGGCAGAGATTTCGTCCATGTCGTTTTCGGCTTCAGGAGCTTCGTTCACTTCGGCTTCCGGTACATCATCAGCTTCGCCAGCGTTCAGCGAAGCCTTGTATTCTTCTTCGGTCATGCCCACAAGCTGGACCTTCACCAATTCATCGTCTTCGTCGAGGCTAATCGCATTCACGCCAGCCTTGCGCGGACGGCTGAACAGAGTCAAATCCATCTTGTTGATGACGCCCTTCTTCGTCGCAAACACGAGGCAGAAGTAACCGCCGAACTTACGCACCGGCACGACGGCCTGCACCTTTTCGCCTTCGGTCAAAGCGACAAAGTTCACAATCGGGCGACCCTTGCCATTGCGCGCACCTTCCGGTAAGCGGTAAACCTTCGTCCAGTAAACGCGGCCCTTGTTCGTGAACACGAGCAAGTAGCTGTGCGTGCTAGCCGTAAAGATTTGTTCGACGTTATCTTCATCCTTGAGGCCTGCACCGATAATGCCCTTGCCACCGCGGTTCTGAGCCTTGAACGTATCAATCGGCAAGCGGCGGATGTAACCTTCCTTGCTGAGCGTAATGACTTGTTCTTCTTCGGCAATGAGGTCTTCGTCATCGCTGTCGTCAATAGCTTCACCAATCATGGTGCGGCGTTCATCGCCATACTTCGCCACAACGGCGTCAAGCTTTTCAAGCATAATCGCAACGCGGCGTTCGCGCTTTGCCAAGATGTCCTTCAAGTCGGCAACGGTAGCCACAAGTTCGTTGTATTCAGCTTCCAACTTTTCGAGGTTGAGTCCGGTAAGCTGACCAAGGCGCATATCGACGATAGCCTGGGACTGAATTTCGTCCAAGCCAAAGCGTTCTTGCAAGTTCTGCTTTGCAACATCTGTCGTCTTGCTTGCCTTGATAATCTGCACGACCTCGTCGATGTTCTGCGTTGCGATACGCAAGCCTTCGATGATGTGGAGGCGAGCTTCGGCCTTCTTCAAATCGAATTGCGTTGCACGCGTAATCACGTCAAGGCGGTGGTCAATATAAACCTGCAACAAGTCCTTGAGCGTAAGGAGCTTCGGAAGGTTGTTGACGAGCGCCAAGTTGTAAATGCTAAACGTTGTCTGCAACTGCGTATATTTGAACAAGTTATTCAAGACAACTTCGCCAACAGCATCACGACGGAGTTCAATCACAATGCGGATGTCGCGGCTAGATTCATCACGGATATCCGTAATACCATCGACGCGCTTGTCGCGAACGAGGTCTGCAATCTTCTTGCAGAGTTCCGCCTTGTTCACCATGTACGGAATTTCCGTCACGATGATACGCGGTTTGCCCTTAGAATCCGTTTCAATTTCAGTGCGGGCGCGAACGCGAACGCGACCATGACCCGTGAGGTAAGCTTCACGGATGCCGGAACGGCCACAGGCAATAGCACCTGTCGGGAAGTCCGGACCCTTCACATATTCCATCAGCTCTTCGCCGGTGATATCCGGATTCTCGGCCATGGCATGAATTGCGGCACCAACTTCACGCAAGTTGTGCGGAGCCATGTTCGTCGCCATACCCACGGCAATACCCGACGTTCCGTTCACAATCATGTTCGGGAGCGCAGACGGGAGCACCAACGGTTCTTCGAGCGATTCATCGTAGTTCGGCCCCATGTCAACAGTATCTTTTTCAAGATCTTCGAGCATGAGGGCACCGAGATTGTTCATCTTCGCTTCGGTGTAACGCATGGCAGCCGGGCTGTCACCGTCAATGGAACCGAAGTTACCCTGACCAAACACCAGCGGATAACGCAGCGAGAAATCCTGCGCCATACGGGCAAGAGTTTCATACACAGCGGTATCGCCATGCGGGTGGTACTTACCGATAACATCACCCACGATACGGGCGGACTTGACCGTTCCCTTGTTCGGAACCACGCCCAGTTTGTGCATACTGTACATCACGCGACGGTGCACCGGTTTAAAACCATCGCGAGCATCGGGGAGCGCACGAGCAACGATAACGCTCATCGAGTAGCGAAGATAGCAGTCTTGCATGTCTTGTTCGACAAGACTCTTGAACTGCGATCCTGGTACCATTTCTTCAGACATTAGTTAACCTCAAATTAGTAGGAAGTAGACAGTAGGAAGTAGGAAGTTTTTCCTAAATCATGCCGCCGCCTTCTAACATTTCATTTATTACTTTCAAATTTTTTTCATCGGTCTGGTCGATTTTATGCGGTGTGATTGTCGCATACCCCTGATTCAACAGATAGTCATCACTATCCTTGGGTTGCTCATCCCACAGCTTATCACCGTCCAATTGCCACAATCCCCCATCATGGGAATAGTGGTCCGTAAACATTCCAAGGGCCATCCTTGTCGCCTTAAAACCTTTAAAGGCTTCGATGGTGACCTTTGGAAAATTCACGTTCCAGAACACTCCTGCCGGAATTTCGCGGTACCAGCCTTTTTTCACGACATCAACCGCAAAATCAACAGCGGCCTGCAAAAGAGCATCACCTCCACGCAGCGAAAGCGCCACTCCCGGCACGCCCCAAAGGGCAGCCTCGCGAGCCCCGGCAACCGTCCCCGAATAAAGCGACGACACACCGGAATTTTCACCTACGTTCACCCCTGAAAAACACACGTCAAATGCACCCGGACCACCCCCCTCGGACACTGTTCCGTGCGAGGCAAAATGACCAAGCGCAAACTTCGCACAATCCGCAGGTGTTCCCGACATGGCATAAACGCGTTCAGCAACGTTCCTGAGCGAAAGTCCACGGCGTACCGTAAACGCATGAGAAACGCCACTCTGTTCCGTTTCAGGGGCA
>Ga0247611_10008784_pt1 | contig 12350 bp, 11 predicted proteins | sample 177DNAGHGhighgp2_FD_192422 | JGI IMG/M metagenome (GOLD analysis project Ga0247611, IMG submission 192422) | Sheep rumen microbial communities from Palmerston North, Manawatu-Wanganui, New Zealand - 1770 DNA GHGhigh gp2 | ecosystem: Host-associated > Mammals > Digestive system > Stomach > Rumen... | reverse complement strand
CTTGGAATTCCGGTAATTGAAAGAGCGGATTTCCTTGGTGAAATAACAAGGTGTTATCAAGATACAATTACAATTGCAGGAACACATGGAAAGAGTACTACTACCTCTATGGTATCTCTTTGCTTTATAGAAGCCCATCAAGATCCTAGTATTCAAGTTGGTGCTGATTTATCTCAAATAGATGGCAATTACAAAGTTGGAAATAGTGAACATTTTATTATTGAATCTTGTGAATATGTAGAAAGCTTTTTAAAATTTAGTCCAAAATCAGAAATTATTTTAAATATAGACAATGACCATCTTGACTATTTTAAAACTTTTGAAAATATAAAAAATGCTTTTATTAAATATGTTAAGCTTTTACCTGATGATGGAGTTTTAGTTGTAAATGGAGATGACAAAAATTGTTTAGATTTACCACAATACACACACGCTAGAAGTTTAACTTATGGAATTACAAATAAAAATGTTGACTTTTTCGCTGTAAATATAGTATTTGATAGCGATGGTTTTCCTGAGTTTGATGTATATTCTCATGACAAATTTTATGATAGAATTAAACTTCATGTTCCAGGCATGCATAATGTTTTAAATGCTTTAGGCTGTATTGCATTATGTAATGAATATGGATTAAATTCTCAAGATATAAAAAACGGCTTATCTAAATTTACAGGCGTTGGTCGTAGATTTGAATTTAAAGGAAAAATAAATAATGCCAGTATTTTTGATGATTATGGACATCATCCCACAGAAATTGTTGCAACTGCTAAAGCTTTAATGAATAAAAAATACAATCAGTCTTGGGTTGTTTTTCAACCACATACTTATAGCAGAACTAAACTTCTAATGGATGATTTTGCAAAAGCTCTACTAAACTTTGACAACATTATTGTTTTAGATATTTATGCAGCACGTGAAAATAACACATATAATGTTTCTTCACAAGACTTAGTAGATAAAATAAAATCACTTGGAAAGAATGCGTTGTTTATAAAAGATTTTGAAGAATGTGTATTATATCTTAAATCACATGTTAAAGAAAATGACATTATTATTACTCAAGGTGCAGGTACAGTAACTGAAATTGGAACACTCTTAGTTAAGTAGCCTGTTCCCTATAAAGAAAAAACAACTAAAAATAGGAGGAAAATTAGTTGAGTAAAGGACAAAATAAAAAAAAGAAACTAGTAAAAGTAAAAAGAATAAAGAAAAAGCCAGAAGTTCAAAACATTATCCCCCAAAAAAGTTTAAGAAATATGCTTATAATAATTATTGTTTTGTTTGCATTACTTGTTGCTAGATTATTTTTTCTACAAATAATTGATGGAGAGCATCTAACAAGTCTTGCTGTAAATCAACAAACAAAAAGTGAAATTATTAGTAGCAAACGAGGAAATATATATGATTCAACAGGTGTAACTTTGGCAAAAAGTGAAACAGTTGATACTATTTCTATTAACCCAAATAAGCTAGTAAAGAAAAAACCAGAAGATACAAAAGCTTATAAAGAACTCGTGGCAAAAGGTCTTTCGGAGATTTTTAAATTAGATTATAAAGAGACCTTAGCAAAAGTAAATAGCACTGCCTCAGTAGAAACAATTATAAAAAAAGTTGAAGAAAATAAAGTAAATGAATTAAAAAACTGGATAAAAGAAAATAAAATTGGAGTTGGAATAAATATAGATGAAGATACCAAAAGATATTATCCTTTAAATACTGTAGCTTCACAAGTTGTTGGTGTTTGTGGAGCAGATAATCAAGGGTTAAGTGGAATTGAATATTCTTATGATTCGATACTAAAGGGAGTATCTGGTCAGATAACAACTTCAGCAGATGCAGCAAAAGGAGAAATTCCAAATTCGGTAGAATCATTTGTTGAAGCAAAAGATGGTTATAATATTAACCTTACAATTGATGTAAAGATTCAAAGTATAGTAGAAAAATATCTAAAAAAGGCTTCTGAAAGTAATAAATGCTCTAGAGGTGGAAATTGCATAATAATGGATCCTTCTAATGGTCATATACTAGCTATGGCCTCTTACCCCTATTATAATTTAAATGATCCTTATACCCCTACTTCTTATTATTCAGATAACTGGGACAAGCTAAGTAAAGAAGAAAAATCTCAAAGGATTTATAGTATGTGGAAAGTTCGCTCAGTTTCTGAAATGTATGAACCGGGATCTGTATTTAAATTAATTACAGCTTCAACAGCTCTTGAAGAAAGTATTACTACCACAGATAAAAAAGGAGATTTTTATTGCTCTGGAATGCAACATGTTGGTGACAAAGACATTGCATGTTGGTCATCTCATCCACATGGAAGTCAAACTTTAACAAATGCAATTGAAAATTCTTGCAATCCTGCTTTAATGCAACTTGGCAAAAGAATTGGTGCAACAACACTTTACAAATACTATAAAGCATTTGGATTTTTTGACAAAACAAATGTTGGACTTTCTGGTGAAGAAAAAGGAAAATTCCATAATTTAAAAGATGTTGGTCCAGTTGAGCTTGCAACAATGTCATTTGGACAGCGTTTTACAATTACTCCTCTTCAAATGACAACAGCATTGTGTTCTGTTGTAAATGGTGGATATCTTGTAGAACCTACTATTGTTAAATCAATGTCTAATCCTGATACAGGTGAAATAATAAATACTGAGCCTAAAATTATTAGACAAGTTATTTCTTCACAAACCTCTAATCAAATGAGAGAAATAATGCAATCTGTTGTAATAAATGGAACTGGTAAAAAAGCAGCTGTAAAAGGCTACTCTGTTGGTGGAAAGTCTGGTACATCAGAACCTCCTGTTGGAAATAAAGAAGCTGGATATGTTGCATCTTTTGCAGCTATATCTCCAGTGGAAAATACTAAATTAGTTGTATTAGTCACTTTATATGATCCTCATGGTGCAAGTCATCAAGGTGGAACAGTTGCAGGACCTGTAGCTGGTCAAATTCTATCTGAAGTATTACCTTATTTAGGTATTGAACCAGATAAAAAATAGACTTAAAAAAAATTTGCCTCAAATACATTTTTGTATTTGAGGCTCTTTACATCCCTTTTCTAGCATTTTATAGTAAAAATTTTTTTAATACATTTTTTTCCCAATAAATAGTATATCATTATCTTTAATCTCTAAACTCCCTAACCACCTTTCTATTTTGTTTTTTTCTAAATATTTTTTTAATTCAACTAATCTAACTTCTGCATAAATGTTTAGTTTTGAATCTATAGTGAGTAATAAATTACTAATATTTTCTTCTGATAGTATTTGAGTAATTATTGCTTTTTGAATTACATTTTCCAAATTTTTTTCTTTATTTTGTAAGTATTCTTCATATAGAATAGACCAAAAGCAAAATATGGATTCTTTAATTTTTCCACCTTTTATTAGCCTTAAAAACACCTCTTCTTTACTACTGTTTTTATATAAAATATTTGCTTTTAGTAAAGAAAAATCATATTCTATAATATTTTCAAAATGTTCTATTCCTTCTATGTCAATACTTATTATTTCTTTTTTTAAAATGTCTTCAAGTAGTGATTTTATTTTTTCTTTAGACAATTCTTTATTTTGATTCAAAAAATCATCTCCCTTTAAATTCCACCATTTCTTTTGTTATTTTGTTCATAAAAAATCTTATATCACATCCCCCCTATACATAAAATTTCTCATTTTTTGAATTTGTTTAGATTATGTCATAAATGCTAATATGCCTACACAAATAAAATAAGATAAAACATTGATTAAATGAGTTATAACTCTTATAGATGTTTGTAACATAATAAAAAATTTATTACAAACTTAAATTATATAATTCTAGATATAGTATAAAACTATTTTTTTGTTTTGTCAATATTTTTTTACAATTTTTTCCATTTTTTCATCGCAAAATATGACATCTTTCGACAACCATTTAAAATCAGTGCAAATTTAATTTAAAATTAACATTTCTTTCACATTTTTTTCACAAAACTATTGTATTATTAAAAAGAATCAGTTATATTATATATATATGGAAGGAAGTAATGAAAATGGAAAAAAATTTTAAAAATGTTTTTGATGAAAATTATGAAAGAAAAAACACTTTAGGACTGAAAAATAAAGTAATAATACCATTTATAAGTGGTGTATTAGGATGTAGTTTAGTTATAGGAACATGTTTTGGTGTTCCACAACTTAAAGCTAAAATTTTAGGAACAAGTACCTTACCTACCTCATCTTCTAATAATTCATTATCAGACACTCATGCTGGAACTGTCGACTTTGTTTCTTTAGCATCTTACTCAGATACAGCTGTATATGCTGCAAACAAAATCTTACCATCAATAGTTGGTATAGATGTAACCTATGATGTCACACAAGATTTTCCTTTTAGTTTTTTTGGAAATGATACTAAAACAACATCAGAAGCTAAGGCATCAGGTTCAGGAATTATAATAAGTGAAGATGGCTACATTTTAACAAATAACCATGTTGTTAATACTAAATCTCAAAATGATTTTTATGAAATATCGGATGCAAAATCTGTTAAAGTAACACTTAGTACAGATGAAAATAAAACTTATGATGCAAAAATAATTGGAAAAGACTCTCAAACAGATTTAGCAGTTTTAAAAATTGAAGCAACAGGGCTTACAAAAGCAGAATTTGCAAATTCTGATGCTGTAAAAATTGGTGAATTTACTATGGCAGTAGGAAATCCTTTAGCTTTAGGAACAACCATTACTTGTGGTGTAGTAAGTGCTGTAAATAGAGAAGTTTCTGATGGAGATGAAAATAGTACTGGAAGTGGAAATAAATTCAAATGTATACAAACAGATGCTGCAATCAACTCAGGAAATAGTGGCGGTGCACTTGTAAATAGCAAAGGACAGGTTATTGGAGTTAATACTTTAAAGGTTTCAAGTACTGGAGTTGAAGGAATTGGCTTCGCTATCCCAATTAATTCAACATTAAGTGTAATTGAAGAATTAAAAACATATAGCAAAGTAAGAAGACCATTCATTGGTATTGGCGGAAGAGATATTACTGAAGATATTGCAAAAGCTCATAATTTAGTTGAAGGAATTTATGTTTCTACAATTGAACAATTTTCATCAGCAGAAAAATCAGGAATAAAAATTGGAGATGTAATAACTGCCATAGATGGTACAACAGTAAAAACAATGGATGAATTAAATGAAATAAAAAACAAGCATAAAATTGGTGATACAATCACTTTAAAAATCTATAGAGACGGAATTTATAGTGATATTAAACTTACCTTAGGAGAATCAAACTAGTAAATTTCATATATTAACATCTATTACAAAGATAATTTGGAACAAAAGGAGCGTGATTAAATTTTTATTGTCTTTAAATTATTTACACGCTCCGTCTTTGTTCGCGTGCGAAATTTTCTTTAGAAAATTTCTGTACATAGCTTTTGTTGTATAGGAAAAACGATTTTTCCTATACAATAAAAAAAGGCTAGAAAATAATTAATTACAAAATTTTTTTCTAGCCAAATTTTTTATCCTCTGTTGCTACATCCACATCCAAAATTAGTAAATAATAATAAAAATATTATTATAAAGAATAGTATTTCGCTATCGCAACCACCAAAAAAGCTATTATTGCTGTTTTGACAACATCCTCTATCTTCTATAGGTGCAGAATATGAATTATTAAAATTATCGGTAGGCATATGTACCCCTCCTTTTTGTTTTTATATATAGTATGAATTATTTTATTTTTTGTTACAATAATTACACATCGTTTTGTGAGTTTTTAGAATTATACCATACTATTTTAAAACTTTTCATTGTTATATTGTATTTTGTTGAATATGAAAATCTGATTTTCCTTTTGAAAATAAATCAGTTTTATTTTCACTTTGTATTGAGAAAGTTCAAGGTTTCAGTACTTCCTATTCAAAAGAAAAGAAAGATTCTAAATGAACCCTCATTAAAAATGAAGCTTATTTAAAACCTTTCCCTTATTATTTATTTCTTTTTAATAAATTAATTTGCTTCTGCCTGAACTATTACCCTCTTCTTGCTGTCATTTGTGCATGTAATTAATGTAACAACTCTTTTATTTTCTTTTCCTTTAACATCATTTATACACTCAGTATTGCTAGGTTTAACTTCATATTTAGTAAAAACTGTATAATTAACCTTCTTTCCTTGAGCATCTGTTATCTTTATTCTATCTCCAATTTCTAAAGTTGGAACTTTACTAAAAAATCTTTTATTTCTGTAATTATGACCTGCTATACTTAAGTTTCCAATTTCATTTGGATATACACCCCAAAACATAACTGGTGATATTTTAAGCCAATCTACTAAAGTATCTCCTGATGTTTGTGCTAAAATCGCATAACTTACTCCTATTTTTGGAATTTCAATTTTTCCAACACTAGGATATCTTTTCCCATTAGAAGCTGTAATATACTTTATTTTCTTTTTTGTAGAATTATTATTTACATTACCATTTAGTTTAGCTGAATTATTATTTGAAACGTTACCTGTATTAGTACTTGTAGCAGGATTTATCTGGCTATTATTTGAAGCATTTTGTGTATTGCTAGCATTACTTTGATTAGAATTTTGACTTTGTTGAACTTGAGAAATCATTATTTTCCATACATTATCTTCATCTCTTGCAGCCATTCTTTCAGCTTCATTCATTTCTTCTTCTACGATTCCATCTAATATATCTTTTGAAATATCTTCTTCTTTATTACGAGCATATTCAGAATGTACATAAAAAGAGCAAAGAATTAATATAGCAACTATTGATAATATAAAATTAATCTTGTATATTTTCTTTTTTCTTTTTAACTCTGGTGTTACATATAGTTTTTCTGTTACTAATATTTGATTCATCAAATCTATCCTTTCGAAAATATTTTATGGTTAAATAGTTAATTACTTAAATACTTGTAAAACAACTAATCCTTTTATTTCTTATTAATATTATCTAAAAATAAATCCGTTAGCTTGGCAAAATCTTCTATTTTCATATTTTCAGGTCTAATATCTTCCCTTAATCCTAATTTTTTTAAAGCTTCTAATCCTTCTTTTTTATTTTTAAAAACTCCTACACTTGTTAAAGAATTTAGTAAAGTTTTTCTTCTTTGTATATAGGCGCTCTTTATAATTTTGAACATAACTTTTTTATCTTTTACTTGAACTGCTGGTTCTTTCCTAAGTTTCAAGTTAATAACCTCAGATGTAACTTCAGGTTCAGGTAAAAAACTAGTATTATCTACCTCTCTAATTTTTTCACTTTTACAATAATAATACATTGTATATGTTATTGCACCAGTTTCTTTCGTTCCTGGAATTGCAATTAGTCTTTCTGCAACTTCTTTTTGTATCATTACTGTTATACTTTGTAAATTTAATTCATTTTCTACTAACTTCATTATTATTGGTGTTGTAATATAGTAGGGTAAATTTGCTACAACTCTTACATTTTCTATACTTACATCATTTTCTTTTTCTTCTTTTATAAGTTCATTTAAATTGATTCTTAATACATCTTCATTTATTATTTCAAAATTATTGTATGCTACAAATCTTTCTTTAAGAAGCTTGACCATTTTTTTATCTAGTTCTATACATATAACTTTTTTTGCTTTTTCTAATAATAATTTTGTTAAACTCCCAAGACCTGGTCCTATTTCAATTACTAAGTCATTTTGCTCAATATTTGCACCATTTGCAATATCTTGTAAAGCATTATCATCAATCAAAAAATTTTGGCCTAAGTTTTTGTTTGCTTTTATCTTATATTTTTTCATTAAAAATTTGGTCTCTTTTAAAGCTTCGCTCATAAACTCCTACTTTCTTTATATTATTAGCCATAATTCACTAAAAAATATTATATCATAAAAATTATAAATAATCAATCCTTTTTATGTAAATTTTTAATTTCTTTATCTGTCAAATAGCGCCATTTCCCCATTTCTAAATTTTTAACCTCAATATTTGCTATACTACTTCGGTGTAAAGCCAACACTTTTTTATTAATAACTTCACACATTTTTCTTACTTGTCTATTTTTTCCTTCGTGAATTGTAATTTGAATTCTAGATATATTTTTTTCTTCATCAATCTTTAGAATCTTAATTTTTGCTGGTTTAGTAATATATGAATCATCTATCTTTACTCCGTTTTTCAACTGCATAATTTCCTCTTTAGTTATCTTTCCTTTTAGAGTAACATTGTATGTTTTATCAACTTCATTTTTAGGATGAGTAAGTTTATTAACAAATTCACCATCATTTGTTAAAATCAATGCTCCTGATGTATACATATCCAATCTTCCTACTGGCACAATTCTTTTGTTTACTTTTACCAAATCTAAAACTGTATCTCTTTGAAATTGATCTTTTGCTGTCGTTACATATCCAATTGGCTTATTTAGTAAAATATATACCTTTTCTTCTACTGGCTTTACAATCTTTCCATTATATTTAACTATGTCATTTTCAGATACCCTTGTTCCAAGCTCAGTAACAATATTTCCATTTACTTCTACCTTACCATCTAAAATAAACTCTTCACATTTTCTTCTTGAGGCAATTCCACTATCTGCCAAATATTTTTGCAATCGTGCACTTGGGGCCGGGCATTTGGGACCGGTTCTTTTTTGTCCGGGCATTTGGGACCGGTTCTTTTTTGCACGCTTTGTTATTTGATATCATTATTTAAATCAATCCTTTCAAATTAATGTTATACTAACTAATTTTACTTATATTTCAAATAATTTCTTTGAAATAATTTGGTAATTCTGCTTCAATATGCATTTCTTTTCCTGTTATTGGATGTTTAAAATCTAAAGATTTTGCATGTAAACATTGACCTTCAATATTCCACTTATTTTTTCCATTTGAATAAACCTCATCTCCTATAATAGGATAGCCAATGTGAGATAAATGTACTCTAATTTGATGTGTTCTTCCTGTCTCTATATTTATTTCTAAAAGAGTGCAATCTTGAAAACGTTTTAATACTTTAAAATGTGTAACTGCCTCTTTTCCATTTTTGTCAACATCCATCTTTTTTCTATCTTTTTTACTTCGTGCAATTGGCATATTTATTGTAGCATTATTCTCTTTAACTACTCCTCTTACAAGAGCTATATATGTTTTCTTAATTTCATGATTTTTTAATTGCTCACTTAAAGCAATATGTGCTTTATCATTTTTTGCAATAATTATCACACCTGATGTGTTTTTGTCAAGTCTATGAACTATTCCTGGTCTAATCTCCCCTCCAATACCTGAAAGAGAATCTTTGCAAATTGACATTATTGCATTAACTAAAGTACCATCAGGATTTCCGTTTGCAGGATGTACTACCATTCCTTTTGGCTTATTTACAACAATTATATCATTATCTTGATATAATATTTCTAATGGAATATCTTGAGCCTTAAGATCAATCTCTTTTGCAGGCTCCTCTTCTATTTCAATTATATCTCCTTGTTTAACTTTATATGATGTTTTTTCTTTTTTTCCATTTACACTTATTTTATCATTGTCTATAAGTCTCTGAATAGCAGTTCTTGAATACTCTGTGTTTTCAGAAAGATATGTATCTATTCTCATTGTCTTATTTCCATTTACTATTAATTCTTTTTTCACTTGAAAATCCTTTCTTTTTTGTTTTATTTAGCTCAGCTTTTTTTAGTTACATGTTTTTTTGCTTTTTCTCTATAATTCTATCTCTTGTAAATTTGGTAAGAATCATAGCCATCCCTATCCAAGTAATTATAAAATATACATATGATAAATTGATTGAACTAAAATGCGGAAGATTAATATAGTTGATTGTGCCACCATTCCAAACTCTATCTATTGCATTACTTATTGCTCCTGCTATTGAGAAGCTTAGAACAATTTTACTATTCAACTTTATATATGTATTCTTGCTATTTATATATCTTACAAGCATCATTACAGCTATTATTGAAATCAAAATATATGCTGTGTTATTTTCTGACTTTTGATTTGCTAATACACCTATCCCCCATCCACTTTCATTCAAAATGTTAAAATTAGATTTATATAAAACTATTTTTAATATTTGATCTATTATTATTAAAGATATTATTAAAATAATGACTATTTTCTTTTCTTTAGGTTTCATTTTTCAAATCATCCTTTCTTTTGTTTCCATCTACACTTATTTTACTATATTTTTATGCATTATTCAAGGTATGTTTAGAAAACTGATATAATTATTTTCTACATGCTAAAAACACATCCACCTCTTGTTTGATTGAATGTGTTTTTATTTTCATTGTTGATAAGCTTCTAAATTATCAGTACGATTATCATCAAGGCTTTCAGTAAGCCTATTAGCAAGACTCTCTATCGGTGTTTTTCTTCTATAATTCAACAGTACTGCTAGTGTCTCTACAATATCTCTATATGTATTTTGCTCCATTAAATATTCTGAATTTGTTTTAATCAAATCTAAAACTTCTTTCGCATCATTTAATGGAATATTGTATTCTTGATTTCTTAACCAATCTATAATTGAAATCGGATCACGCGATTCGCCATTTTCTTTATTCAACACATATACTAGATTTCTATCATGAGTAAATCTTTTTCTTTTGTAAATTTCAATGCTGTCTATAAGTTCTCCAGGCGCTTTTTTATACAAACTCACAAACTCTTCAAAATTACGCTTAAACTTTTCATTTGTTTCGTAAAAGTATTCAGATGAAGTATATCTAGCATCACCTTTAGAACTACTCCCCTTGTTTCTTTTACTTTCAACAATTCGCACATATCTTTCTATAATTGAATATAGTCCTTCTTTAATTGATATAGCAAGAGTAATTAATTTAATAGAATAATTTGTTTTGTCATCTTGTTTATATCTTCTCATTAATTGTTCATTCCATTCTTTTTCTCTTAATGTACCTGTAATTACAACATTTGTTCCAGGATAGTATTTTAATAATATCTCTTGGATTAGAATAAATAATTCATATGAAAACTCATTTGTTGCCTTAGCAAAATCTATATCATTTAATTCTTTTAAATCTTTTATAAAAAATTTGTATTTATTTCTAAACATATCCATGTTAAGTTCTACATACCTTTTCTCCGGATGTTCAAGAGATAATTGCAGAAATAATCTATCTTTTCCAGATCCTGTTGGAGCCTCTAAAAATATTGCTTCTCCTTGTCTTTTTGATAAATTTGGTAAATCTGAAATGTATTTTATAAAATCATTACTTTTAAGCTCTGATAAAAAGCTACATATTATCTGTTTACAATTCTCTGGTTCTTGTTTAAGGATGCTAAAATCATCATTATGATTAAGTTTTTCATCGATAAAATTGATAATTTTCTCTTTTTCTTGCATACAATCATCTCCCTTAAATTTTTATGGATTATATCACACGGTATGAATTATGTCAATCTTTTTCGAATAATAATATGATATGAAGATATATTTTCTTTTGTGCATATACATAGCAAGCTTGGTCTAATGAAACCATAAAAAAAGCCTTTCATCTGAATGGCTTTTTTCTTTAATCTAAATATTTTATAGAAAATTTTTAAGCTCCTCATAGCTTTTTTCTTGCATTTTAACAAAATCGCATAAAAGAGTATGGATATCTTCATCTATATGAGGATTTTGATTAATAAGTCTTCTCCCTTCAATAACTCCCATATTTGTACCATTTAACAGAAGCTCAGAAATATTGGAATTACTTTGATCAGACATAACCTTCATTTGAACTCCCCACCAAGTCATTAACTTATTCATTGCACTTGCTTCGTGTGGCTCTTTGCTTGAAGGCATTTTCTCATATAAATTATTTGCTCTATTAGATATTTCTTTATATTTAGCATATTGTGCATTCAAAACCTCTCTAAAGCTTTCATCTCCTACCTTTTTCTCTACAAATTGAATTGCGTCCATTCCCATTGTAGCTCCTTTATTAACTTCGTCTAACACATTTAAATCGTTTTCATTCATAAAATTCATCCCTTTCTTTTATTAATTAAAAGCTTTTATACTTTTAAAGTAACTTTTTTCTTTCAATTTAAGATTACCTTTACACTTTAAAAAATCTAATTTATTACTTTATTTTTTCCAAAAAAATGAAAAATATTCAAAAAACACTTGACATTTGCAAAAAAATATAGTATATTAGTTATTGTCAAATGAAATGGTCGCTTAGCTCAGCTGGGAGAGCATCTGCCTTACAAGCAGGGGGTCATAGGTTCGAGCCCTATAGCGACCACCATTTATATATAGAAAAGTAGTTTCGCCATATGTGCGTATTGCTTCACAATCGCACAAATTCAAAAGCTTTTTT
>Ga0247611_10008782_pt1 | contig 12351 bp, 10 predicted proteins | sample 177DNAGHGhighgp2_FD_192422 | JGI IMG/M metagenome (GOLD analysis project Ga0247611, IMG submission 192422) | Sheep rumen microbial communities from Palmerston North, Manawatu-Wanganui, New Zealand - 1770 DNA GHGhigh gp2 | ecosystem: Host-associated > Mammals > Digestive system > Stomach > Rumen... | reverse complement strand
ATTTCGCTTTCTTTGCCCAAAAGATTCCATCGTGCTATTTCCGCGTGGGCATCCACATTCCCGGCACCCCCTACAGCAACCTTCACCGCCCTGACCTAATGGTGGATGAACGCTCAATGGAACTGGCCGGAGGCTTTGTGGCATACAATGCTTTCATGGCTCTGGAGAACAAGATTAAACGATAATATCGATGGGCAACGAGACGATAGACACAACCAAAGAACTGGGTACGCGGCATATTCCTGCACTGCTGTGGAAATACACGCTGCCCGCCGTAGTGACACAAATCATCGCCACGGTATACCATTTGGTGGACAGCATTTTCCTCGGCCACGTGGAGAACGGGGCCCTGATTCTTGCCGCGCTGGCCATTACACTGCCCATTATGAACATCATCCACGCCTTCGGCTCGCTGGTGGGAGCCGGTGCAGGAGCCCGCATGAGTATCGTACTGGGGCGAAAAGACGTGCGCTGGGCCGAGAAGATTCTGGGCAACAGCATGATTCTGACCTTCTTCTTTGGGGCTTTGTTCGTCTCGGCCGGATACCTGTTCATGCGGCCCATTCTGGGGCTGTTCGGGGCTTCTGCAACGACCATTTCATTGGCACAAGAATACATGGACATCGTACTGCCCGGCATGTTCCTTACCACACTCACATTCAACCTTTCCGGCTTGATTCGGGCTTCGGGGTATGCTTCGAAATCCATGTGGATACAGGTCAGCGGCGCTCTGCTCAATATTGTCCTCGACTACCTGTTTATCGTATTGCTGGGCTGGGGCATCCGTGGCGGTGCCTGGGCGACGACCATCTCGATGGCCTTCTCGGCGCTGCTGGCCGTGATGCACTTCCTGAACCCCAAATCATTTATCCGATTCAAACGCCACTGCTGGGAACCGAAAATGTACATCGTCAAGAACATCCTTGCCATTGGCATCAGCCCCTTCTCGATGAATGTGGCAGCCTGCGCCGTTGTGGCATTGCTGAACCACCAGCTAATCTCATACGGTGGCGACCTGGCCGTGAGTGCCTACGGGGTGGTGAACCGCGTGTCGATGATTGTATTTATGATAATGATGGGCGTCTGCCAAGGCATGCAACCCATCGCGGGCTACAACTACGGAGCCGGACAGAATCTCCGGCTCAAACATGTCTACTCCCTTGCCTTGAAGTGGAACATCGGCTTGGGAATTGTCGGCATGTTGCTGGCGCTCATCATCCCCCGCTTGTTGGTGATGATGATGAATGACGACCCACAATTGATTTCCATTGCTGTTCCCGCCATGCGCTATCTGCTTGTGATGGCTCCCCTCATTGGTTTCACGGCCACGAACTCCCAGTTCTTCCAGTCTATTGACAAGCCTTGGATTGCCATCGTCACCAGCCTTTCACGGCAGGTGATTTTCCTCATACCGCTGATGTTCCTTGTGCCGCTCATCTATATTTCGCTCGGAGCCGACGGGCTGTCGGGAGTATGGTGCAGCTGCACTATCAGCGACTTGCTGGGAGCCACCCTCTCGGCATTGCTGCTTTACTCGCAGCGCAAAGTCTTTGTGCCGGGGTACGTCCCACCCGAGCGGAAGCCCCGCAAAGAACGCGGCCCAAACGGCATAATCAATCAGCAATAGCCCAAACGAAAAGAAACCATTACTATATGAAAAGAACGATTCTACTTGCCGTCACGCTTTGTCTGCTCCATCTGGGCTGGGCCCAGGGAGACAGCAAACGCGTGCTCTTTATCGGCAACAGCTACACCGCCGTCAACAACCTCCCGCTCATGGTTCAAAATGCAGCCCAGAGCGTCGGCGACCGCGTGGAATATGAGAGCAACACCCCAGGAGGATGCACATTTGAGCAGCACTGCCACAACCAATCGATGGACAAGATTCGCGAAGGCGGCTGGGACGTGGTGGTATTACAGGAACAGAGCCAACTGCCCTCCTTCCCCCAAGGCCAAGTGGAGGCACAGTGCTTCCCCTACGCCCAACAACTCATAGACTCGGTCTATGCCTGTAATCTTAATGGCGAAGCCATGCTCTATATGACATGGGGCCGCGAAAACGGAGACCCACAAAACGGAACGGTCTTCCCGCCATTGGCCACTTACGAGGGCATGGACAGTTTGCTTTATGAGCGCTATCTCTACATGGGGCGCACCTTCGATGCCTCCGTCTGCCCCGTGGGGCGAGTATGGCGATACCTGCGCACCAACAGCGATATCCACCTCTACCAAAGCGACGGCAGCCACCCCTCGCTCGAAGGCAGCTACGCCGCCGCCTGCGCTTTCTACACCCTCATTTTCCGCAAATCTCCACTCTCCGTGACTTACAACCCCGGCATCGACGAGCAAGTGGCCCGCACTATCCGTGATGCTGTGCAGACCGTAGTCTACGACACCATCTGTTTCTGGCTCCGCCAATGCCCCGCCGACACCACGCAGACCGACACCATCCCCGCCGACACCATTCAAACCGATACCACACAGACTGACACCACACAGACCGACACCATCACCACTGGCTTCAACTTCAAATTTCCCGAACACAAAACTCAGATAACCGTCTACCCCAATCCCACCACATCCGAGGCAACCATTGTCGTCGACGGCCCCGCGCACTGCTTCGATGCAGTACTCTACGACATGAACGGGCGCCGCCTTCGCGCTTGCAAACTGAACCAACCCACCTCCGTCATCGACATGAGCGACCTCGCTCCAGGCATTTACCTCCTATCCATCCTCTCGCGCACCGACACCCGCACCATCAGGCTCGTCAAACAATAAGGTCCATTCACATGAAAAAGATTCTCCTCGCACTGCTCATAGCCTTTACGAGCCTCGCCGCCGGACATGCCCAAACGTCTGACTCCGTTGCCCAACAGCGTCCCCGAATAGGCCTTGCCCTCAGTGGTGGCGGTGCAAAGGGAGCCGCACACATCGGAGTTCTCAAATATCTTGAAGAAATAGGCATCCCCATCGACTGTGTGGCCGGGACCAGCATGGGCTCCATCATCGGAGGCCTGTACGCCTTGGGCTACACCCCCGACGAGATGGCCAACCTCATTGCCGACATGGACTGGTCCATCTACATGAGCAACAACGTTGACCGCTACTACCAGTCCTCCACCATCCGGGCCCGCCAAAGCACCTACCTCTTCTCCGTCCCCTTTGGTGCCGGCAACTTCGAGGAGAAATCCTTCAACATCCTCTCAACCCTGCCCAGCGGGGTCATCAACGGCGCAAGCCTCATCAACCTCTTCAGCCGATTAAGCATCGGCTACAACGACTCCATGGACTTCAGTCGGCTGCCCATCCCCTTCTGTTGCGTGGCAACCGACATCCTCACCGGCGACTCTGTCATTCTCGACCACGGCCTGTTCCCCAAAGCCATTCGCTCCTCCATGGCCATCCCGGGTGTCTTCTCGCCCGTCGAATGGGACGGACACCTTCTGGCCGACGGCGGTCTGGTCAACAACTTCCCCGTCGACCTCTGCCTAAAAATGGGTGCCCAATATGTCATCGGCATCGAGCTGGCCGAAGAACTCCGTTCCGACCCCGAAGAGATGAAATCCCTCCCCCAGCAACTTTCCCAATACCTCAGCATCGCCGTCCAAAATAACCGTAGCCAGAACCGCCAGCAATGCGACCTCTACATGCACCCCGACATCACTGGCTACAACATGCTCAGCTTCTCCAAAAGCGCCATCGACACCATGGTCAACCGGGGCTACCAGTGCGCCCATGCCCACCGAAAGGAACTGCTGGAACTCAATGCCCTCCTCGAACAGTACGGCCCCTGTGGCAAAACCCTACAAGCCCCCCGGGTCAAGGCCATAAAACCTGACGACAGCATTTGGCTTTCGACCGTCAAATACCAAGGTGTACTTGAATCAGACGCCCACTGGCTCATCAGCAAAGGGGGACTCAAAAGCGGCACCTACACCACCCTCAATGAAATACAACAGGCCATCGGCATCCTCATGGGCACCGAAGCCTATTCCAGCATACTCTACAACCTGCTGCCCGACGACAGCTTCCCCGGCTCAGGCCTCACTGATAACCACTACAAACTCATCATCACCTTCGAACCCGCCGAACCTCACCTCCTCTCCCTTGGCTTCCGCTACGACTCGCAGGAGAAAGCCGCCCTCCTCCTCCACCTCGGACTCAACGAGCAGAAACTCTCCGGCTTCAAACTGGGCATTGACGCCAACCTCAACTACAACATCCGTTTTGGCACCAAAGTGTCGTGGTGCAATATCGGGCTGGGCGACATCAACTTTGCCTACCGCTACCACAACAGCACCCTCAACCTCAACTCCTCCGACACCTCACGCTACTCAGTGTTCAAAGTCAACCAACACAATTTCAGCCTCTTCATTTCCGAATTCCACATGCGCGACTTCACCTTTGCCTTCGGTCTCGACGAAAACTTCTACTCCAGCGGCAACAGTTTCTCACTCTACAACGTCCTGTACGACGGCCTATTCCACTTCGATAACGCCAAAGGCTTTTTCGGGGCCTTCTTCCACAGCATCTTCGACAACCTCGACAACGCCTACTTTGCCAACCACGGCTTCTATGGCAGCGCCGACATCGGATGGCATATCGACAACAAAAACCTCTTCCGCCAGTTAGACCTCAGTTTTATCGACATCAACATATCGGCACAAACCTACCTCCAAGCCAATCCCTCCCTCACCTTCATCCCCCAACTCACCTCCCGCCTCGTGCTGGGAAAAAGCTCGGCCTGGTACGACAACCTTGTGGGCGGCAGCATCCCCGGCCGCTACGTCGACCACCAGCTGGCCTTCATGGGTCTCATCCGCCCCATCCATGTCGACGACTTTGCAGCCATTGCCCGAGTCGATGTCCGCTACCGTCTGCTCGACAAACTCTATCTCTACTTCATGCCCAATGTCATCTACTCCTCCGACTGGCCCAAACACATCACCGCCTCCCACCACGTCAACTTTGGTTTTGCCATCCGCGCCGCCTACGACAGCCCCCTGGGTCCCATCTCGCTCGACTTTAACTGGAGCGACTTCACCCGTCGGGCAGGCCTTTACCTCAACATCGGCTACGTCTTCTAATCACCCGCCCACATGATATACAACACCTTTGGCATCCCCGCCACCGCCGACCGCTATCTGACCGTTACCGACAAAGAGCATCTCCTCAGCCTCATTGCCCAGGGCGCGCTGGCCCGTCCCCCCTACTTCATCCTCGGCGGGGGCAGCAACGTAGTCTTCACCGGCCACTACCACGGCACCATCCTCCACCTCGAAAACAAAGGCATCCGCCTGCTCACCCCCGACAGCCCATCAGACACCCTCCTGGTCGAGGCCGCCGCCGGCGAAAACTGGGACACCTTCGTTCAGTACTGCATCAACCACGGATGGCATGGAGCCGAAAACCTGGCTGCCATTCCCGGCACCGTTGGAGCCTCGCCGGTTCAGAATGTCGGAGCCTACGGCCTCGAAGCCAAAGACATCATACACTCCGTCCACGCCATCCACGCCATCACCGGCCACGAGCGCACCTTCAGCAACGCCGAATGCCAGTTTGGCTACCGCACCAGCATCTTCAAGCAAGCCCTCAAAGACCAATACATCATCTGGTCCGTCACATTCAAACTCAGCCCCCGCTTCACCCCGCTGGTCAACTACACCGCCCTCGCCGACGCCCTCGCCGACGCCCACATCACCAGCCCCTCCGCCCGCCAAATGGCCGACACCATCGCCGCCCTGCGGTGGAGCAAACTGCCACGCCCCGAAGAGACCGGCAGCGCGGGCAGCTTCTTCAAAAACCCCGTCGTCTCACCCGAACACTACCGCCAACTCAAAACCCGCTACCCCGAACTGGTGGCCCACCCCACACCCGACGGCTACAAACTGGCTGCCGGATGGCTAATCGAACGCGCCGGGTGGAAAGGCCGCTCCCTCGGCCCTTGCGGTGTCTATGCCAAACAAGCCCTCGTGCTGGTCAACCTTGGGGGATGCTCCGGCAGCGATGTCCTGGCCCTGGCCGACGCCATCACCGCCGACGTGCAAAACCTCTTCGGCATCGCCCTCGAAAAAGAAGCAATCATCATATAAACCAAACACATACCCATGAACACTGTCGACAAACATCCCGACCAATTCTGGAACTGGTTCGTAGCCAACAGCGAGCGGCTTACCATGCTCAACGACCTCGACCAGCCCGCCCGCCAGCAGCTCCTCGACGAAATGCAGCACCAACTCACCGCCTATTGCGACGGCCTCACCTTCGAAATCGGCGAGCAAACCGCACAAGGGCGCACCCTCACCATCAGTGCCGAAGGCGACTTCGACCTCTTCCAGCACGTCATCCACCTCACCGACAACGCACCCGACATCGACTGGTGGGAGTTCATCCCCTTCCGCCAACCCAAAGGCAAAGGGCTCAAAGTGCTGTTTGACAAATACACCTTCGAAACCTCCAAGATGGCCTTCATGCAACTCGAAAATGAAGAAGAACCCGACATCATCGGACTCCGCATCGCCCTGCCCGGCCTTGCCAGCGGCATGAGCCCCAAGCCCGACCAACTCCAGGACGACGACCTTCTGGTAGGTGTCTACGTCACCATCGAAGCCCTCATCGGCGAGTTCGACTGCACCACCCTCATCGGCTACGTCGAACTCTGCCCCATGCCCAAAGAGCCCTTCAAGACCGGATTCCGCCCACTCGACGACCTCCCCGAATTTGTCGACTGGTTCAAGCACCAACGCGACAAAGAATAGCGTCCCCGCCGCGCCACAGCCCCAGTCGCGTCCCTCTCCGCCACACTCTAACAAACAGAGCCAAGGACATATAGCCACACCGCGACATCCCAATTAAAGAAAAAATATATCCAATTGAAAAAATAATCGTATCTTTGCATACTGAATTGAAACACTAACTTAATTAAAAGACTTAATACTATGAGCAATGTAGATGTTCTGCTGGGTCTTCAGTGGGGCGACGAGGGAAAAGGCAAAATAGTCGACGTCCTCACACCCGGCTATGATGTCATAGCCCGTTTCCAGGGAGGCCCCAACGCAGGCCACACCTTAGAATTCAACGGCACCAAACACGTCCTTCACATAATCCCTTCCGGCATCTTCCACGAAGACAAACTGAACGTCATCGGCAACGGAGTCCTCATCGAACCCAACATCTTCAAACTCGAAGTCGAAGCCCTGCGCCAGAAAGGAGTCGACGCCACCAAAAACCTCTATATCTCCAAAAAGGCCCACCTCATACTCCCCACCCACCGTCTGCTCGATGCCGCCAACGAGCAAGCCAAAGGCAACGCCAAAATCGGCTCCACCCTCAAAGGCATCGGTCCCGCCTACACCGACAAGATTGCCCGCAGCGGCCTCCGCGTGGGCGACATCACCGCCATCGACTTCCGCGAAAAATACGAACTCCTCAAATGCCAGCACCTCCAGACTGCCCACACCCTCAAATTCGACATCGCCTCCTTCAAAATCGACGGCCTTGCCATCGATGAATATGAAAAGAAGTGGCTCGAATCACTCAGCCTCCTCAAGCAATTCCAACTCATCAACAGCGAATACTTCATCAACCACTGCCTCGACCAGGGCAAGAAAGTCCTTGCCGAAGGCGCCCAAGGCTCCATGCTCGACATCGACTTCGGCTCCTACCCCTTCGTCACCTCCTCCAGCACCATCACCGCCGGTGTCTGCTCCGGCCTGGGCGTGGCCCCCTCGCGCATAGGCCGCGTCATGGGCATCAGCAAAGCCTACTGCACACGCGTCGGTGCCGGTCCCTTCCCCACCGAACTCTTCGACCAAACCGGCAAACAACTCTGCGATATCGGACACGAATACGGCGCCACCACAGGCCGTCCGCGCCGCTGCGGCTGGATTGACATCCCCGCACTCCGCTACGCCTGCATGCTCAACGGCGTCACCGACCTCTTCGTCACCAAACCCGATGTCATGAACGACTTCGACGAAATCAAAATGTGCGTCAACTACACCATCGACGGCATCAGCACACAAGAAATCCCCTTCGAATTCAACGAAGTTGAAATCAAGCCCCAGCTGCGCTCCTTCCCCGGATGGAAACAAAGCCTCCAAGGCATCACCGAATACAAATCACTGCCCCAAAACCTCCTCAACTACCTCGATGCCCTCGAAATCGCCACCGGCGTCCCCGTCAAAGCCGTATCCATCAGCCCCGACCGCAAAGACGTACTCTTCAAATAACCTCTCCACCCCCTCACAACCTCTCACACACAACACATTACAAAACAAGGAGAATATTTTTTTAACTTTTAAGGCAATAAACAAACAAATATCTCGTTTCTGAGGGCAAATAAATTAGCATAGATGAAAAAGATTGTTCTTTTGCTCCTTCTTGTCCTGCCACTGGCTACAATGGCACAGACCAAGATTAAAGAGACCCAAGTGCCCAAATCCGTTTTGAACGCACTGGACAGAAAGTACGACTCCTACAAAGTGAAGACCTGGTACCGCTCGCCCGGCCAATATGTAGCCGAATTCGTCTACGACGGGCAGCACGGCCGCGCCTTCTTCACCCACAACGGCGACTGGCAATACAGCTCCTTCCCCACCAAACAAGAAGACTGCCCCACAGCCATGAACCGCTACTTTATCGACAACTATCCCGGCTACCGCATCCGCTCCATCGACTACGTCGAACAGATGGACGGCGATGTCTACTACCGCATGATGATTGTCAAAACCGGTGTCGGCTATGACGACAACGAACTCATCTTCGACCCCCGCGGTCGGCTGCAGAAAAGCAACGCCCCCGACCCCGACGCTGTCAAACGCGAATTCTACACCCTCAACAACCCCGACGACGATGTCGACGACGAACACCTCCGCAACCTCAAGAGCAACAAAGGCGGCAAACGCCCGGCCCCTGTCGAAGACGTGCCTGAAGTCATCAGCATCGACACAACCCCCACCATCACCGCCCACTTCGCCAAAATCTGCCCCCCCTCCAAAGTAGTTGAAGGCCCCGAATGGGTCAACCGCGTTCCCAACCTCGTAGTGGCCTACTACATCAACCGTCAAGGCGTAGAGATGGAAGAAGTCTACGACGTAGCCACCGACGCCCACATCATGTCTGGCAAAGTACTCGACAAAAACCACTACACAGCCGCCATCGTCAAATACCTCGAACAAAAATACAAAGGCGAGAGCTACAAAATTGAGCGCATGATCATCTACACCTACGACTCCAAATGGCGTGTCGACGGCAAAAAACCCAAACCCTACACCTACGTAGTCATCAGCCAGAAAGTCCGCGGCCTGGGCAACAAGCTCAAATACACCCGCATGGAATTCGACTCCGGCGGAAACTTCACCGGGCTCCTCTCACAGCCCCTCGACAAAAACGACATTCAATAACATTTGTTTCATAATTTTTGTTTTTGTGCCCTGCCACGGGTTGGCGGGGCATTTTTTTTAACCCCTCGACCCATGCAACCCTCCCAAACACCCCCTGCCGACCCACAGCAGCCCCAACCATCCACGCCCCGACGCCACATCGAAGTAGTGGCCGCCGTGCTGCTCCGCGACGACACCGTACTCGCCACCCAGCGCGGCTACGGCGAGTGGAAAGGATGGTGGGAATTCCCCGGCGGCAAAATCCAGCCCGGCGAGACTCACATCCAAGCCCTCACCCGCGAACTCAAAGAAGAACTCGACACCCTCATCGCCCCCGACCGCTACCTCACCACCGTTCAATACGACTACCCCAGCTTCCACCTCACCATGCACTGCTACCTCTGCCACCTTCTCGACGGCACCTTCACCCTCAAAGAACACCTCGCCGCCCGCTGGCTCAACGCCGACACCCTGCACACCGTCCGCTGGCTACCAGCCGACCAGGAACTCATCGCCAACCTCTTCACCCGCTACCTCCCCCACTCGCAATAACCACCCCGCAAAACGCCAGCGCGGCCAATCCAACACAACTTGCCATAACCGCACATCCCCGCCAAGCAGACAAACTCCAACAATAAGCGCAACCCATTGAAAGAGAACAAGGCTGGCAAAATATTTTTCCCCAGCAAAGGGATGGAGGGAAAAGAGCCTTCCCCCAACGACAGAAATAAGAAAAAATTTGTATTTTTAAAAAAAAGTGTATATTTGCAATAACAATAATCAACAAACAGAAATCACGCAACAACATACACCAACCTAAAATACAAATAATTAATCACAACACCAAAATTACAAAAAGACACTTTACTACTGCTTAACACACTCAACAACCACGCAAACACAGACCTGCCACACTACTAAGCGTCCAGAAGACCTCGAAAGACTGTAACCCATAAGACCTCCACATTACACTGCAAAGAAAAAACAACCCCCATAAAAACGACACACCATGAAAAACAAACATTACCTCATCATCGCTGCCCTGTTGCTACTGACCACATACAACGCTTCTGCGCAGGAAATTGTAAACTACCCCTATAACAACTACATGAATTGGCAGTGTGAAGACCCTGCAAATAATAAACCAGATGGACAATTCCGGGGTCAAAGTTCCTTTAACTTCGCATACGAGTTCGGGGAGCATTTTCTTTTTGCCAACCCATTCAACTTCTCCATGACCGACACACCAAACACCTGCACCATCTACGGCATAGCTGCCTCCATAGGACTTGACGATTTCTATTGGGACCGGAACAATCCGCAATATAGTATTGACAATATTAACGAAATGTCCCTAAACATTTACATCTATAAAGCCACCGAAAACGAGTCCGACATACAACTCATCAAACAACATCCAGGCCATATTAATCAAGGCCAGCTGCCCGACAAACAGCTTCAGTTTGCAAACGGTGACCTCCTTCCCATCTATGAATTTTATTTCGACCGCCCCTTAACCATAACGGGCACCTTTCTTGTCACTCTCCATTCAAGAGACTCTGCCAAAATCAACCGCTTTTCAACCGAACAGTGCTATTCGGCATACGACTGCTTTATCCTGCCAATGAAAGACCATGTAGTTGGCTGGAGAACTATGAATAACAGAAGCAAAACTTGCATTTACGAACGCCACATTATTGATGATAGCTGGGTCGAACCTTATCCCCTGCCCGACATCAGAGACAGTATAAAATCCGGAGTGACCCAATGGCTCTTCCCCATACTGACGCCCTACGGCACTACGGCCGCCCCTGCCCCGGACGAGACCAACACTGACGTATCCCTCTCTCCCAACCCCGCCGCCGACAAAGTCACCGTCAACACCGCCCTCGGCATCCGCCGCATCGAAATCACCGACATGGCCGGCCGCACACTCATCATCCGCACCTATGACGACCTGCCACACTCCGCCACACTCTCCATCAACGCCCTGCCGCAAGGCACCTATGCCGTCCGGGTCCAGACCCCCCAAAGCCTCGCCACCCTCAAACTGGCCGTGCAATAACCACGCCCGCACACCCCACCCATCACGCAACCACCCAACGCGCATTCCGCCCCATGCCAGAATGCCCCTTGAACCACATTGCCGCCCTCCGGCAACAATACCGGCACAAACCGCGCCTAAGAACCATCCCGGCATCAAAAAAAGTCCAAAAAAGCAAAATGTCGGAAAAAAAGTGTATCTTTGCAAACTCAACCAGCAGGGGGCGACCACCGCAACCCCGCTGGGACCCATGCGGATATGGCGTAATTGGTAGCCGCGCCAGACTTAGGATCTGGTTCTTCACGGAGTGGGGGTTCGAGTCCCCCTATCCGCACTTGTCCCCCCAAAAAAGCACAGCCCCCGCTGCGCTTTTTCTATTTCCCGCCCTCCCGCCGCCAACCGCACCGCGGCGGCGGAAACCATGTCCACCCCAACTTCGCTCGACCGACGCCATTTCCGTCACATTTAAACCCCACTTCAACGAATCGCGTGGGAGAACTAAACCCGCCTGCAGTGCCGGCACGGAGTTCAGCGGCCGAGGCGGCATCCACCCCGCATACCGCCCGGCCACTGCCGAAATCGACAGCGACGAGGCCCCCAAGGCTATCCGGGGCAAAAAAAAAGAACTCCACCCAAACGCCCGGCACAATAATAAAAGGCGAAACGCGTTATGAAGATTTGCATGAAAAAGAACATCGCCATACTGCTGCTACTGCTGACGGCCACACTGACCGCCCGCGCAAACTATCTGCTCATCCCGATGGACGAGGCACAGAAGAACCACCTCAAAGCCTACGGCGTGGCCTATTATGCCCTGCAGCGCGAGGTGGAGGTGACGTGGCTGCTCAACTACCGCGGCGGCAGTTTTATGATGAAGTATGCCGACCTGCTTGACCGGGAGTGCCGCCTGCGGGGCGTGAG
>Ga0247611_10008781_pt1 | contig 12352 bp, 15 predicted proteins | sample 177DNAGHGhighgp2_FD_192422 | JGI IMG/M metagenome (GOLD analysis project Ga0247611, IMG submission 192422) | Sheep rumen microbial communities from Palmerston North, Manawatu-Wanganui, New Zealand - 1770 DNA GHGhigh gp2 | ecosystem: Host-associated > Mammals > Digestive system > Stomach > Rumen... | reverse complement strand
TGCTTCAGCCTGCGTAAGCCCCATCTCCTGCCGAAGTGATATCAGATGCTCTGTATTAATCTCTAACTGCATATATCCCTCCTTAGATAGAATGAGTTAATTATACTATTTTGCGCTTGAAAATACCAACGGTATATTTTATAATCTTAATACCATTGGTATATATTCAACGAAGGGAAGTGATTTTTATGGGAAGTTTGATGATTGCATTGGGAAGACTTACATTATCGCCTGAGCCAACAGCTGAGCTCATGAAGGATTTTTTGTTATTCACTGCATACTTTTGTCCGCCTGAATACCATAAGGATAATGTCGGATTGAATCCGTGGTTCTTCGGCAAAGATAATAAACTGGTATGTCTTGGAGGTAAATTGTGTGAGCCGGAGGTATGGTACAACCATCTTCAGGTATTTTTCAAGAAGCGGGGTTATCAACTGATCGGTGATCCGCAGATAGTATGGGAGGAAGATGTGGACATTGATGTCAGGAAAATAGAATATGACCGAGTGATAGAAAGATGTGATAACAGGAAGATTCTCGAACAGAAGTTTTTATGCGATGACATCCGGATGAATGATGAAATCTCTGATAAGGAGTAATCATATGAATAGAGATAGGAATAATAACATTTACAGCAATTCAGATCTGACGGCAAAAAACGACAGTCATGTCGATCAGCAGACATATGAGACTGTGCGGAGTTATGTCATTGAAGCGCATAACCAGGTCACTAAGGCAGTTAATAACGCTATGGTTACAGCCTATTGGAATATAGGCAAGGAGATTTACGAAGCTTGTGGAGAGAATGATCGAGCTGAATATGGGAAGCATCTCCTTATGTATCTTGCGGAGAAATTATCTTCCGAATTTGGAAAGGGATTCGATGAGAGTAATCTGCGCAGAATGAGGAAATTATATCTGACTTTTCCAATTCAGGACGCACTGCGTCCTGAATTGAGTTGGACTCATTACCGCAGCCTGATGAGAGTTGAGGATGATAAGGCAAGACAGTTTTATCTCGAGGAAGCTATATCATGCGGCTGGAGTTCAAGACAACTGGATCGACAGATCAATTCATTCTACTATCAGAGGATCCTAGCCAGTAAAGATAAGACAAGCGTATCTGATGAAATCAACAGACTTGAGCCTAAGCCGGAATATGAAAAGATAATCAAGGATCCATATGTACTGGAGTTTTTGAATCTGCCTGCAAATGAACATTTTTACGAGTCTGATCTGGAGCAGGCTCTTATAGATCATCTGCAGAAGTTTTTACTTGAACTCGGGAAAGGTTATTCTTTCGTTGCAAGGCAAAAACACTTCGATATCGACGGGAGGCATTTCTATACTGATCTGGTCTTTTATAATTACATTTTGAAGTGCTTTGTTCTGGTTGATCTGAAGATTGGAGAATTGACACATCAGGATATCGGTCAAATGCAGATGTATGTAAACTTCTACACAAGGCAACTAATGAACGAGGGAGATAATCCGCCCATTGGAATCGTACTGTGTGCTGATAAGAGTGATACATTAGTCGAGTACACTTTACCAGAAGATAACCAACAGATATTTGCAGCAAAATACCTTCCATATATGCCTACTAAAGAAGAATTGAAGAGAGAGCTCGATATTAAGGAATTTCAGAAAAAAGAATTATGATAGTAATCGGCTCTGACATACAGACTTCTGAAACACCTACGGATATGTTTCAGCGGAAGAATACCATAAACATGACCAGCGCAAAACCGATAATAAATGACAGCGCTCCCTTGTCATTATCCTTCTCTGTTGCAATCTGCGGAATCTCCTCAATTGTCGTGAATATCATTGCACCTCCGGAACATGCCATAATATAAGGCAAAGTTCCCGGGAACAGCAATGCCACTATAACGGTAATGATGCCAAGAAGAGGAATAGGCACACCGGAAATCACACCCATGAAGAATGCCTTTCCGTTCTTCTCCCCTTTGTCACGAATAGGAAGTGATACGAACAGTGCTTCGGGGATATTCTGGATAGCGATCGCTATTGCCAGTATCAGCGCGGAAGAAGCCGGTATCCACTCGGTCTTCATGAAGTGCGCTGCGTAGATCGCACCGAGAGAAATACCCTCGGGGATATGGTGGATGACTTCCGTGAGCATTACTTTTATGCCGGGGTCAAGCTTGCTTCTGGGGCCTTCGGTAATATCTGAATATGCATGAGTATGAGGAATTATCTTGTCCAGGATCAGTTGAAGGATAACACCTGCACCAATGCATATGCTGATTCGGATTATCGCATTGCCGGATTCCGCCTTAAGACCAAGGATTGAAGGTTCCAGCATCCCCCAGACCGCTATGGATATCATGATGCCTGATGCCCCTCCTGTAAAAACCGCCTTGAGATCATCAGAGATATTATTCTTCTTTGCATATATAATTGCTGAACCGAGAAGCGTACCTAAAAGCGGGATCAGCATGCCGAAGATAGTATCGCTGTCGGATAAGACCTGTGATCTGTCCAAATATGTTATGAGAGAACGGAGGCCAATAAATATGAGTATTGTTCCTCCCATGATCTCGGAACCGGATTTATAGCGCGTTCCAAAAATATTTCCTATCTTTACGCCTATCATTGAGATGATACAGGTTATGACCGCTATGACGGCGACAGCGAAGAGCACATTGGTCATTTTCCCTGAATCAAAAACCTGAACGGGAACTGCTACGAAAGTGATGCCTACAGCCAGAGCATCAATGCTCGTAGCAACGGCCATCATAAACATTGTCTTCACATCGAATCCCGGCTTTGCTTCCTCAGGAGGTGCAAAAGATTCCTTGATCATATTGCCGCCTATCAAAGTCAATAGGATGAATGATACCCAGGGTGCAACAACAGCTATAAGATTCTCGAACCTTGAACCTGCCAGATATCCTATAAGAGGCATCATCCCCTGGAAGGTTCCGAACCATATACCGCATAGAAGATATTCCTTTATTGTCAGTTTCCTGACCGCCAGTCCTTTGCATATGGATACAGCGAATGCATCCATAGCAAGACCGATGGCCAAAAGCAATAATTCAAATAATCCCATTACCTATCCTGCTCTCTATTATTTCAAATCACATTTTATAATATATATTTGTTTTTTCATCAGACGCAACTGATTCTTTGTACTAATTTTAATGATCCGTTAATGTTAGGTTAATGTCAGAGCATGATAGTCATTGGTGATCTCAGCAACAGCAACATAATCATGGCTGTTACAGGTTCAGTAATTGCATTGGCAGCTGTAATCGCAATCTCATATGTTAAATTCCAGAAGGAGGAACTTAAGTAACCATATTTGATATATAATGAGAGAACCGACATAAGCAGGAGGATCATATATGAAGAAGTGGTATGACGAAGAATATGAATTCACTGTGGAAGTGACCGGTTTTCTGCACGGAGATCATACAGAGAGATACTGCCGCAACGGAGAAGAGATCGGAGACAGATACACATGCACTTACGGTTGTCCTGTCAACAAAGACGGCTATGGGATCTGTTCAAAGACCATGATGATGCTCTACCCTCTGATGGAATCCGTAAGGAGCGGCGGGGACCTTCAGAATCTCGGCGGTGACGGTAAATACACAAAGACGATCGTATGTCCCGACGGATGCGTAATATTCAAACTGACAGCAACACCTCTCGGAAATGAGAATTTCCACAAGGGAGGATTCTGGGAGTATCCTGATCAGACCTGACAGACACGCTCAATTCTATCAAGCGTTTTATCTGATATGATGCAGCTTAAGCAGTCCTTGTTTTTCTCCATCGCAGGATAATAACTGCAACTATCACTGCTCCGAACAAGATGGTAATAAAACCCTGCTCACCGGCAAAATAAGGAACCTTGTCATTGGTTGACAAAGGCTGGAGATATATCTGATCGACAAGATTATGAACTGAATGCAGAAGGATCGCAGGAATGACACTTCCGCTGACACTTCTCGTCCAGCAGAACAATACGGTAATTATCATAACCTCAACGATGAACATAATGACTCCGTAAACATAATTCACCTGTGACTGATATACACCGCCGATTATCATGGGGACATGCCACAGAGCCCAGATCAGACCATTTATGAGGACTGCTTTAACAGGTCCGAATGTGCGTTCAAGAACAGGATAAGCAAACCCTCTCCATCCTATTTCTTCCCCTGCAGCTGTCATTGCACTTATGAATATCATAGGAACAAAAGAGACTATCACGAAAATGATTCCGGAAATACTTGCACCCATTTCGCCCAAAGCACTTGCCGGAAGAGAATCGATTCCTTTTGTCGGGTCTTTTAATATCCCCCATGAGATAAGATACGAAGGCACAAGATAGATTACCGGAATGATAATGCCAAGGATAATGTATAACGGCTTAACTTTGCTTAATAAGCCCAAAGCTTTCTGCTTGGGATAGAATTTCTTTGCACAGATTATGCCGACTATTCCCGGAACCCACATCAGCAGGCTCATCCATAGTTCGTTCCCGCCAAAAATATAAAGGACTTCAATAAGAAAACTTACAGGGAGTGTGATCGCATAAAATGTGATGAGTGCTTTTTTATCAAGTCCTCTGTCCATGAAGGCTTCCTCCAGTGAGTTGATTCTGAAATTACTTTAGCATAATAAATACAATCTTCAATCACATTTTATCAATATCCTATAATCAACTGAGGGATGATTTCAAGGGAGGAAGATTGTATGAGAAAATTCATTTCCATTATGCTTATTGTTGCAACTGTTATGCTGATCGCAAGCTGTGGAAGCCGCAGCAAGGTTCCCGAGGGCTGGTATCAGGATACACTTGATTACTATGCAGAAGGATTCAGGACAAACTGGGCAAATGAGAAGCGCGAACTTCACGATCCCGTCATCGGAACTGACCTCAAAGATCCAAGGAACAAATTCGGATATCTTCTCATAGATCTTGACGGCGACGGCGGTGAAGAACTGCTTATCGGCATTATGGACAACGATGCTCACACAAAATTCACTGATGTCTATATCTGGCACAGTAATCTGGGTGCATTCCAGATCATGAGCAAATCAGAAGGATATTATGCCTACCTGTGCAACGGCAACGTGCTGAGAGTTGATTCCTGGTATGGTTCACAGACCGAGACTCAATACATGGCATATAATTCTGACAATAACTCATTCACCATCCTGAATGATACAAAGTACATACCGATGAAGATCGAACTTACTGAATTCCAGCAAATCGCAAAAAACTACGGATGTCTTGACGCCCAGTATTGTGCGCAGGATTTGCCTCTTCCCACATATGCATTGGGAAGAAGGATGCCCATGGCCAGTTCTTCCTGTTTTCTGTTCTCAAGCTTATTACGGATCTGGATAGAGGAATGCTGACCGTTATTAAGATACAGATTGAGCGCCGATCCGCCATATCTTCCGAGAGCAGACAAATATATCCATTCTATGTCTTCTCTTCTCACAACGAGCCTGCCCTTGACATAAATAAAGTACTCTTCCGTAATGAACAACTGCGGATCAGAAAACAAGCCCTGCGGTATATATATCAGATTATTCCTGATCTCATCGATCAGATCCTGCCTTGTTATTCCGGAAAGATCCAGCGCTACCCCGCGTGATAACCTGGCATTCGTAAACGCACGTGTGCGGTTAACCGTCTCGTGTATGTGACGTTTTTTGTATTCCAGCTGCTTGACCGGATCAAAACCGATTATTATGTTCGGTGCTGCTTTTGCGACCGCATTCTTGATCTTAAGTTCATCCTCACGCATCAGATTTGCAAATCTCTTGAAATATAATCCCATCCTGTCTGCAACAGTTACATAAGACAGAGTTGACCCTTCTCCATCGACCTCAAAAAGCTCAATGTCATCGAGTCTCTTAGCGAAGAAAGACGTGAAGATGAACAGTGTCTCGGTAACGATTATATAATGATTCTCCATCATTACTTTCTGTTCACAGATCATATGATTGCACACCTGATCGAGCAGGTAATCCGCGCCGATCTTCGCTATCTGATCCTTATACATCGGAGTGCCGTTCAGCAATAAGTCTTCCTTTACCATTTTCTATCCCTCCTGCAGCTCTGGCATCTCAATGTTATCACGTTTCAATGCCTCATGCACATTATGTTTTCTGTCTGCATAAGGATCTGCTCCGTGATCACTGAACATACTCTGCTTAATGCCTGACCTGCAGGAATTATCTATCGACATATCATAGCGTATGGGGCATGCCGCATACTCATTAAAAGAACATGTGCTGTCACCTATATTTGCGCTCTTGTTTAAGATCTTGTATGCAGCATATGTAACCACTCCCGTTATGGGGACTACAACCATCAATACAAAGAAAATGATCAGTGAGATTATGTAACTAAGCATCCTGCATCTACCCCTTCCGCCTGTTTACAAATTTGAAAGCCGACTCTGATCTGGACAGATCAAGACTTGTGCGGATCTTGCGCAATCCGACAAGCCCTCTCGTGAGCATGGCAGGGCCTATGCATACCAATGCGGTAAACAATAATTGAAAGACATGTGATACCGCGAGCAGATCCCTGTTAAAGAAACCTGCAAAAAAGAAAACGGCTGCCACAAGAAGCGGGACAGTTATCAAAACCATAGTCCGGATAAACTTAGACATTATCCACGGGAAAGTTCCGACTACTTTGCCTGTCTGACCATTAATCAGAATGGTGTACGGCTTGCCTTCATAGATGAATGTAAAGAACCAGACGGGTATCAGCAGATAAGGTGACCCGTCCTCAATGTCTATCCAGGCTATGTGATCCTCGACTTGCGGAGAATGTGCATTGATATGCTTGAGCACTTCCTCCGATAGCAGTTTGTGACACCTGTCTGCTGCACTGCTGCGAAGCTCCTGATAGGACAGATCCGATACGTTGGAATAAAATCCGCTTAAGTAATCCTCATCGAAAACTTTGGCATCTGTGAAATCGAATGGTTCCAGCTTCATGCTGAACGCATCACTGAGCATCCTGGATCCGTCTACCGGAACGGAATTGAATCTGCATTCGCACACCTTTGCGAAATACTCGTCGTGCGATCCTTTCCTGCCGCGGTTCTTCACCCTTCCTCGTATAAAAAGAGAATCTTTAAAATCAGCTGTCACTACCCAATAAGGAATATAGATTCCCTTAAGGTGATCAGGTCCGAGTGCTTTGATCTCATCAGGAATATAACGGTTCTCTTTGATCTTGGATCTGATAAGACCCAGGGCCTGCTCCTTTGTTATCTTAAAGGGGATCAGTCCGTCAGGTTTTAATTCTTTTGACACTCTGTTAAATACGATTGCGGGATTACCGCAGTAAGCACAGAAAGTCGATGCTTCACTCCCGGTAATAATGACTTCCGCTCCGCAGTGACTGCATACATAAACATTCGCATCGTAATACTTTGAATGTCTCTCTGCATTCTCATCAGATACATCTTCAGGATCAAATATGCTTCCGCATGATACACACTGCAGTTTCTGCAATGAAGGTTCGAATATGAGTTTGCCTGAACAGTTCCGACATAATACAGCCATTATTACAAATCCTTATTATTCAATAACAGAAACTACTCTGCCGTCAGCATCAGTCGTATAGCTGTGTGCTTTAAGAGCTGCTCCGCAGAAAGGACATGACAGATGGTACCCGATAAGATACGTTCCTCCGCAGTATTCGCATTCTTCTGTCTTCGGCATGCTTTCTTTACACTTGAAAGACTTCTTCAGAATGCTCTTCCTGATAGGATGGATATTGAAGTCCCAGATAGTAAACCACACGAATCCTGCGGTTGACAAAATAAAGAATACAAAAGAAAAGCCGTTAAATTCAGACTTCATTACACCGGGAGTCAGTTTATTGAAGGACATAGTAATAGCTTCACCTACACTGATCTTTTTGTTCAGGAAATTATCGTGAAGATCTTCTGTAAACTTGTCCGTCTTCTTCAAAGTCAGGATATCATCAGTATCATCGCCCTGCATACCTTCCCAGTACCAGTCATTAAAACCGGGATCCGGATCTTCAGGTTCAGAATATAAGATCAGCCAGTGTTTCTCATCCTTGAACCTGTCAACATATGCATTATATGCAACCGTTGTAAATGAGATCTGCTCCCCGTCTTTCTGCCACTCTTCATTGTTGATGGTGACTACTGCAGGGACAATACCCGTCTCTTTATAGAAATCCTTGAGGGCATTTTTGAGTTCTTTTTCTTCACGGGAACCGATGATGTCCGCGTTATCCTCGATAATGATATCTTTTGATGACGGCGGAGAAAGCTTCTTGGGCTTACTGAAACTCTCCATCCAAGACCAGCCCGATAATGCCAGGAACATAGGTGCAAGGATAATAAACAGAATTATTTTTGCAACAATATCAAGTGCCGTTGTCTTATGTGTTTTGGCATCATAACTGGAATAAACGTATACAGGTTTGTTGTTTTTGTAATAGCAGTATGTGCAGCTTCCTCTGTATGGTTTTCTGCTGAGTCTGGTATTGGAAAAATCTGCAGAAGATCCGGAAGAACTTCCTCCCCCGCTGCTTCTGGAATAACCTCCTCCGCCACCGCCGCTGTGGAAACCGCCTCCATGTGAACCGCCGCCTGATGAATGTGGCATAATCTATCCCTCCGCATTGAACAATGTCACTTTTAATAGTATACACTCTAAGTTAAGGGATACGAATATATTTCTAAATATAAAAGATGAAAGACAGGAAAAGGACAAACTGTCAATCGGGATTGACAGTTTGTATGAGGGGAAATAAAAGTGGGTTTATTTGGTTTGGCTGACCGTGTACTCATCACCAAAGATAGTCTTTACTTTGTTAAGTATTCCAAGACCGCCTGAGATCATGACTGATGCAAGGATTACGATAATTACAAGAACCAATGTCATCTCGATAAGTGAAAAACCTTTTTTTGATTTGTGGATCCTCTTCATAATGGGATTCCTCCTTGGTGTTTAGTATCGGTTCATTGCTAAACCTTCGAATAATAACACACCCAAAACAGGAATACAACTACTTTTTTCAAAAAATTTTTGAAGAGGTTAGATTACGCTCTCTATCTCTGTCACCACACCGGGGTTTATAATCTTATCCGGATCATAAGGGACCAGTTCCGTTCCGTCATCGTTCATCATCATATCCACATCACGTTCCAATAAAACAATTGATTTGAAGAGAGTATACTTTTCTCTCATCGTATAATGAGGCGGATAACAGTGACACGCCATCTCAAATCTTAAACTGTACTGCCAGATAAGAGATTCGCTGTAGTTTACATAACGGTCCCGGTCAAAAAGGGCTGTCATATCATTTTTCCAACCGTAGTACGGGATACATCCTGCGATCAAAAAAACGATTACAAAAACCGCGGCATAAATCATCACCTTTATCCTGTTTGTCATAAGTCTGCCCCCTATTTCCCGTTAAGGTCTTCCCACATTTTCTTTATTTTCCTTGATGCCTTATTCTTCGGAGCTTTATCAAACACATAATTCTCAACAGCCTCATATACAGTCTTACCGAAAGAATCGATCAGGAGTCCGTCGACATCATCGATGAACATGATCCCTTTTGAACTGAACACCGGGGCCTCATCAAATCTTGCTGCCAGCTCATACGCTTCCTTAATGTGTTCTTCTGCATCTTCTGAATAACCGAACATCTCCTCCCAGACAGATACAAGTGCAAGTGACAATGCTTTGAATTTATCCGTATATACAACAGTATCAGGATCAGTCTTCATTGAATCCAGAAATCCCGTTAACCAGTTAAGTGATGATATGCATGACTTGTCATTTTCCAGAGCATAAGCAAAAGATGCTGCATAAGTCACTCTGCTTATTGAGATAACGAATTCTATGATCGTCTTCTTGACATAGTGAAGAGCTTCATCCGGTTCCTTAAGTTCGACTGCATAAAGAAACCCTATCAGGCTGCTGTTTATGTTGCGAATATTGTTATGCTTAAGTATCTCAAGAGCCTTCTCGGTTTCACCCGTCGACAAATAGTTTGTAGCCATATAATTCAGAATGTTTATCTCACTGATATCGCCTGAAGAATTCTGATCCAGCAGAGTAAGTGCTTTCTCAAACAGTTCGTTGGATCTCATCATAGACTCGCGGCTTTTGTCTTCAGTTGTCTTTACCATATACATGAATGCACTTGTATAGACTATGCCGAAATTGTTCGGATATTTCTTCAATGCTTTCCCGGATTCTGCGATGGCTTCGTCAAAATTTTTTACTGCAGTTAATTCCTTGATGCGTTTGATCCTGCCATGAATACTTCCGCTCTGCTGAACATATCCGAGAATGGAATCCACGGAACTGTCGAAGAGATCAGCTATCTCCATAAGAAGCCTTATCTCCGGCATTGATAAGCCCGCTTCCCATTTGTATACAGCCCCGACTGTAACACCCAATGCATCAGCAAGCTGTTCCTGTGTCATGGAATGCTCCTTGCGTAAGTTCTTGATGTTATCCGCTATCATTATCTGCATAACATGATTCCTTTCTTCATAAAAACTATATCATCAAAACCATTTTCACTTAAGATACTACTAATATTAATTGTATATTATTTTTTCTACCATTGGTATGTGTAGTGACACCCGTTTCAGAAAATGCTATTCTATTGATTGTTAATAATTATTAAAAGGAGCTTCACGTGTTATTTTCTCTAGCATTAATCCCGGTAATCGTACTTCTCGTTTTCATCTACTTTAATGACAAGAAGGAGAAAGAACCGATAGGTTTTCTTATCGGATTGTTCTTTGCCGGAATGGCATCAGTAATCACGGCTTTTATCTTTGAGGGAATCGGTGAGGCTGTCCTTGAGGTGATGCTCCACTATTTCCCCGTACTCAAGGTAGTCATCCTTTGTATGTTTGTTGTGGGTCCTGTAGAGGAGTTGGGTAAATACGCAGCTTTAAGACTCGTCTCGTGGAAAAACAAGAATTTCGACCACAGTTATGATGCTATCGTCTATTCCGTTTTTGTATCTATGGGATTTGCTGCTTTCGAGAATGTCATATATGTATTCAGCAACGGTGTGGGAACTGCTCTTCTCCGTATGTTCACGGCAGTCCCCGGGCATGCATGTTATGCCGTTTTCATGGGTTACTTCTACAGCAAGGCAAAGTATGCCAAGCTCACAAACAACAAAAAAGATTACACTTTGAATAATGTGCTTTCAATCGTCGTTCCTGTTGTGATACACGGCATTTATGATGCTCTGATCTTTGCAACCCGCGAATCAGGCAACGATTTCGCTGTAGTTATCCTGGTTTTGGCATGGATAGGAATCGTTATCGCGATGTTTATCGTAGCCTTCATAATCGTTATCAGATCTTCCAAGAAAGATTTCTGTATCATCACATTACCCAACGAAGTCCAGACTATATATAGGCCTGAAGTAGCCGGAAGCTGGACATGTGCATGCGGCAAGGAGAACACACGCAATTTCTGCACAGAGTGCGGCAAGCCGCGCCCTACGGGAAGCCCATGGAACTGCCCGAGGTGCGGAACCATATCCGCTTACAATTTCTGCGGAAACTGCGGATGTCCCAAACCTGTTACAAATATCTCTGAACAAACAGTATAATGAAGAAATTCTTTTTTGCCGTCAAAAAAGTAATCTTTAAGATCTTTGGCAAAGCCAGATGGTTTATCATTGGCTGTGTCTTGATGTTTACCCTTCAGATCATTACACAGTATGACTGGTACCTTGCCAACCGTATCAACGGTGTATCTGCAACAAGCGAATGGAAGACCACCATCTCCGAGACAAAATTCGAAGATGTTCAGTCTTTCTCGATCAATGAGAACGGCATCATCGCGGCAACATGTGATATCGGATATGAAGGCTATGCCGCTGTCTTCAATATCGACACAAAAGAGAAGAGCTTTGCATATGCCAATGACATTCTGTCCGACAAAGGCAGGACAGGTCTTGACTATGATAACTTCACGCCGTGTAATGTTGTCATAACAGATGACAATGATATATATGCAGTGAGAACATTCTATGATAATCCGAATGGCTATCAGGTAATAACTCACGAACAGATCATACGCCTGACTGAAGATTACAAGTACGTCGGTGCAGTCATGGATATTCAGTATGATCCGTCAGACAACTGCCGCAAGTCTGATCTGACGCGTCTTCATTATCACGACGGAGCGGTAACGTTTGCTGTCATCAACAAAGGGTCAGTGAAGCTGTATAAGATCGATACAGTCACAGGCAAGACCTCGGTAAGCCGTGATTATCAACCTGATGCCAACGGCACGTTTACTTCTGTTG
>Ga0247611_10008780_pt1 | contig 12352 bp, 2 predicted proteins | sample 177DNAGHGhighgp2_FD_192422 | JGI IMG/M metagenome (GOLD analysis project Ga0247611, IMG submission 192422) | Sheep rumen microbial communities from Palmerston North, Manawatu-Wanganui, New Zealand - 1770 DNA GHGhigh gp2 | ecosystem: Host-associated > Mammals > Digestive system > Stomach > Rumen ... | reverse complement strand
ATAAAATAACTAATATTATCATAATTGCAACCCAATTTTGAATAAATACTTTTACGTTTCCCATAATTTCTACCTTTTCCTTTCTTATAATTTTATCTTACAACCTTATTTTTTGAAAGTCAATACAGACTTTTGGTTCTAGCTTTATAGTGGTAAAATTATGTTTACGGAAGGTACTTTGTCGCTTTTTATTGTTTTTTGTTTACATTTTTTTTACATTTTTATTACAAGATTACTCTAAAATTGTTTTTTTCTTAGGGGCAAGTGTATTAAAAATAATAACACTTTCCTATCATATAAGAAACTTAACCTTGTTGCTCTGAAAAAATCATATGATTTTTCTTTTGAAAATAAAGTCTTTATTTTCACTTTATATTGCGAAATTTCAAAGTTTCATAGTGTTTCCTATGCAATAAAAAGAATTGAACGATTAATTCGTTCAATTCTTTTTTATACTATAATACCTTTTGCTTAATTATTACAACTCCTGTAGCTAAGATAATTAGAGCAAATATTCCTGCTTCTACATATTTTGTATGTACTTGCTTGTTTTCACCTGTAGGAGGTGTAACAGTTACCCTTGCCCTTGCTGGTTGTGGAATAGTTGGTTGTCTTACTAGTTTTATTGTTTCTTCTACGTCTGTTCCTACAATTTCATCTGAGTTTTTACCTTCTATTGAGTTTTTAATTACTGTTATTTCTATTGTATTTAGAACATCCATGTCTGCATCATCTGTTGCCAATACTCTAGTCACTGACATTGTAAAGTCTTTTCCTCTTCCTGTTGCAATATTATTTAAATTTAATACTGCAAGTAATTTTTTAAATGGTTCTCCTCTTTCTTTTTGACTTTCTATAATGCCTTCATTTATTCTTGTATATTCTTTATGTGTTATTGGATCTTTCCATACAGCTCCAATTTTCGTTAATTCTGTTATTTCAGCTTCTATTGTTTTTGTTTCAACTTTATCGTCTTTAACATATATTGTTGTTGGGTCACAATAGTCTATCATTTCTTTTACATCTGTTTCTACTTTCTTCGAATAATTTGGGTCTGTTTCCCCATATATGTAATACATTCCTTCGTGTGCTTTATCTGTTTCTGTATATGTATCTTTTGAAGTATTTCTTATTTCAATTCCATATTCTATTTCTATTGTAGAAGCATATATATAGCTATCTGCAAGCTCTATCCTTGTAAAAGTACTTCCTCCATTTTCAGTTGAGTCTAAATCACTTACCCCTAACATATCTGTAACTTTTTCTGGATTTCCATTGAAAATTACATTATGCTGAGCATTTGTTAATTTTACATTTGTTATTATCTTTTTAAGTTCTGAAGTTCTTTCAGGTAATTCTATAATTCCTAAATTAAATCCTTTAAAATTCTCTTTTTCTTCATCTTTGTTTGCTATTGTTTTGTTTATATCTTTTATTATAGTCGTTTCTTTATTTTCTTCATATTGTATAGTATCTTTTTCTTCTGATTTTGTTATTTCTACAGCTTGAGCTTGATTTTGTGTTGTGTTTTCTATTGTAATATAACTAATAGGAGTATCTGCTTCTATTGTTTTTAAATTTCCAGTTGTATCATAATTTATCTTTTTTCTCTGCTCTAAATTGTCCACTGCAGTTGAATATAGTTTATTATCTATCTCTGTATTATTTCCATTTAAATACTTATACCATTCTTTTCCGTGTTTGTTTTCTCCATTTCCTAAAGCATTTTTTGCACTCTCTAAAGTTATGATTGTAGATTTATTTTCTTTTACATCATAAATTGTACCATCTCCATAAGTAAATCTTACTACATATTCTCCAGGTAATACTCCATCAAAACTATAATTGCCTTCTTCAGTTGTCTTTTGTGGCTTTTGTGTTCCTGATGGTTCATTTTTTGTATATCTTGTTGCAACCTCTAAATTTCCATCTTTTTGAGTATATAATTGTACTGTAACATCTTTTATATTTTTCTCACTCTCATCTTTTATTCCGTTTCCTACTACTTCATTCTTATTTTTGCTTTCCTGTGTTGCCTCATCTTTAAAAACTGTTCCTGTAATTATACGTTCTTTGTTATCTGGCAATTTAAATATCATTCCTGGAGCTCTTGCTTGTCCCTCTTTTGTTGGTGTTTTATGTGATTGATTTAGTTTTGATAATGTATTTGCAAACCATGCATAGTCATTTCTTTTATAATCATGATATGCTGTTGTTTTTGCTATTACTTCAGTTGCATTTACACTTCCACTTAGTATTTTGTTTATTTCTGTTCCACTTACTTTAAATTGTATATATACACTTTTTGTTTCTCCTGGGCCTAATCCATCTTTGAAAGTATCTCCAATATATTTTGTTGTTGTGCCTTCTTCAGATATACTTGGTGACTGCCATTTGTTAAAGTCTTCACTTGCACCTGCATCAAAAGTAGGATCTATATCTGTTGTATTTAGTTCATATTTTGAATCTATTTTTTCTGTTAGGCCTGTTATATTTAGTTTATCTTCCACATATATATCTGGCACATTATATAATGATGTATTTTTTATAAATATTCTATATACAACATATACTTTTAGTCTTTCCCCATTATTTGCATCCATAGACACTTTATTTGCTAATACATCTGATGGATAAATATCTCTTGTATATGAGTTTGTGTTTGTTCCCATATTTACTAATGGAGTATCTGCTAAAGTCACATTTCCTATTCCTCCGTAAATATATTTATATTTCGAGTTATCAAAATGTATTTTTACATAAGCTATGTCTTGTTCAATTCTAAATTCTGGGTCTTTTAACTTTTTTAATCCTAAGTTTATTCCATTCATTGTATTATTATTTGGAGTGTATAATTCTGTTTTAAAGAAATGTGATAAACCATAGTTATCTTCTCTACTTTGTGGTCTTTGTCTATATGTTGTTGCTTTTCCTATGAAATTGCCATCTGTTACAGGTAAAATGTCATCTTTTACATCATCATATATTAAAGCTTTTGATGTATTTGCGTCTGTTCCTTCATTTAATTGCACTGGAACATATTGTTTATATTGCGTTTTAGAGTAATCAAATTCTATATAGTAATCTTTTAAGAAATTTACATTTACTTTATTAAATTTATAAGCTCCATCGTTTCCTGTATTTGCTGTATTATTTGACTCATCTGTATATCCTTTTACTAGACTTCCATCTGATTTATTTCTTAAAGTTACTATCACTCCTTTAGGTCTTTCTTCTCCATTATCATATTTGTTATTTGCTATATTTTGTTTTCCATTTGGCTTGTCTATCCATACATAACCTGAAATATCTATTAACTTTCTGTTTGTTGTGTTAAATATTTTGTTTTGGGCATCTTCTAAATCAAAATTATTTTCTATTAAAACATAATTATTTGTAGCATCATAATTCTCTTGTGCTGTTAAATAGTAATCCTCTGGTGCTACAACTTCTACTAATCTATAACTTCCCGCCTTTAAGTCTTTTATCGTTGTTGCTCCTGTTACTGCATCAGTATAATATGGATTTCTTCTTGCTGCATCTAATGTGTTTTTATATGTATAATTTCCATTTGTTCCTTGTACATAACCTTTATCTACATAAGAATAAATTGCAAATCCTGCTTTTAGTTTTTCTTTTGTATATTGATCTTCTTTATTAATTGTTATATCTCCATATCTTTTGTTTGTTCCATTAAATATAATTGTTGCTCCATCTGTAAGAGTTTGTGAATTTCCTATTTTTACAGATGAATTACTATAGCCATCTTGCCTACTTAAAGTATATATTTTTGGTGATGTAGGTGCTTCAACTTCATATACCTCATAAGTTGATAATTTAAGTTCTTCTAAAGTAATTGAACCTGAATTAGAATAATAGGTATCTCCTCTATTCATAGTAGAATTATTATATTTGTATGAGCCTTTTGAGCCTGATAGCCAGCCATCACTAGTCTTTATTTTAAATCCAGCTCTTAGCCCTTCTCCTGAATACTCATCTGCCATATTAATTCGCAAATTTCCAAATTTTCTATTCGTAGAATTAAATGTAATAGTTTCTCCTGTACTTAGTTGCTTTGTTCCTACTTTTACTTTTCCATTTTCGTATCCTATTTGTTTAGTTAAATCATATGTTGCTGGTGGTTCAACTTCATATACTTCATAAGTTCCATCTTTTAGTCCTGATAAAGTTTTACTTCCCCTTAATGTATTATATACATCTGCTCTTTCTTCTGAATTAGAATATGTATATGATCCATCTCCCTTTAACCATCCTTCTGATGTTTTTACTTTAAATCCTGCGTTCAAATTCTCTCTTGTATCTTGATCTTTTTTTGTTATTACTAAATTGTTTTCTATTCTAAATTTATATTCTACTTTAGAAGAACTTGAGTAGCTTTCTCCTGCAAAAACACCTGCTTGTTGGCCAACTAATCCATTTGAGCTAGTTACTGTTCCATTAGAAGATACTGTTCCTATACCAGCGCATAAAAGTAATTTAGCTTTATATAACATCATAGAATCTTGTATTATATTTACACTTACATCTTTGTTTACAAGTGAATCTGAATTACTTATTTTTAGGTAAAATTGTTGATTTGATGGAATACTAGATACAGAATTATTCCAATCGCTATATCCATTATATGACCAAGAAATATCTGCTTTTTCTTTTACTCTACCAACTTTAACCTCAACAGAATTTATTCCTTTTCCTCCATATTGTACTTCTAATGGTCCTATTATATAATCAGAATCTTGTTTTTCTGCATCAAAATAAGTACTTATTTTTTTTATACTTTCATAGCTTGCTACTTCATTAGCATAATTTTCTGCTTCACTCATTAATTGTTTTGCTTTTCTTTTATCAGCAGCACCATCAAAATCATCACTATCACTATGTGTCATATAATAATGTCCAGTATCTGATTGAAAAAATTCTGGTTGACTAACATTTATAAAAGCAATACCTCTTCTATTGTCATTTGCATAATTTGCATATACCGAATTTCTTTTAACTCTCATATCATAAAAAGTCTCAGCTAAAGCAACATTTCCCGGAGCAGTATAATTCATATTCTTTCCATCAGATGGTACTGTAGATTGGTATTCTATTAAATATGCTAGTTTAGGAATATTTTCTTTACCCGTAGAATTTAATCCTGCCTGAGATAAAGTACTTCCATTTTGTGTTATAGTATATCCATTATTTCCATATTCTATAGTAAATACATCAGATACTTCTCTATAAATTTCTTCATTAGGACTATTTATTGAGTGACATAAACATGTTACATATCTATAATCTTCAGTAAGATAACTTACTCCTCCCTTTTTATCAGATTTAAAAGTTTCTCCATAATAAGTAGAATCACTAGCATTAATAAATGTACTAGTATTTTCTCTTATATACCTTTTAAAATCATCAATATGGTCTATAGTGTAACTTCCTATTATAAAGCTTGCATTGCTTGTTCTACTTTTTGACGAAAATACTACTATAAAAACTAATATGGTAATTATTATTATTTTTAAGAATATTTTTATTTTTTTCATAGACTTTATGTTAGAAAATACTCTCTATTTTCAAACATTCTCCTTTCTCCTAAACTCTGAAATTATGTTTTTTATGCAATAAACCATTATACTGGTTAAAACTATAACAAATAAATTTATTATTATATTTTGTATTTTTTCTCCTGTGCTTATTGTTAATATAACATTTGCTTGTCCTAAATCATTTTCTTCTGAATTTTTGTTTCCTGGTATAGAATTAATATCTTTAACTCTTAAATCATTAAAATCTTCTGTAATTTCTGCTCTATTATTAATTAGTCCAGTATTTGTTGCTGTTAAGGTTTTTGTTAATATTAGTATTAGCTCTTTTGTCTCCCCTGGCTCTATTTTGGTTTTTGATAATGCCTTTGTGTATATTTTACCATCTGATAAATACCAATTTTTGTTCAATTTCGATTCAAACTTTAAGTCTGTTGGCTTATAGTCAACTATTTGTTTTGCATATCCTGCTATATCTCCTACATTTGTCACCTTAATTTTGTATTCTATAATGGCTTTTGTTCCTACTAAGTATTTTGATCTTATTTCTACTTTTGCAAGTTCTGAATCATTAAAATTATATGTTTTATTTCCATCTTTATTTGATATCGCTATTTTAGATACATATTTTTCTAATTTTAAGTCAAAATTTTGACTAGGAGTTAAGTTGTTTTCTGTAATTGTACTATTATCATTATTGCCATCAGTCCCTTTTTTTGATGTATCTTCGGAAATAGTGTTAGGTATTTGAATAGGAGTTTCTTCTGGTGTTTGGCTTGGGTTCCCATTTGGTGTTTCTTCTTGTTCTTTATTAGGTTCTTCAGTTGGTTCATTGTTACCATTATCATCATTTAAATCTATCTTTTTATCTGTATTTAATTTAAATGTTGAATAGAATTTTTGGTTATTGCCTTGAATATCAACTTTTACACTATTTTCAAAAACATTGCTTGACATTACTCCTGTGTTTATTTTTGTATTTATTCTTATAGTTATTGTCTTTTTAGGCAATAAATCTATTAAAGTATATAAAACACTTTTGGTTACATCTTCTGTAATATCTTTTGTCTCCCCATCTGCTTCTAATTTAACTTCTTTTATATCTACTCCTAATGGCGGAAATGTATCACATAATGCTATTGGGATTTTTTTATCTTCTTCATTTTTTATAGTAATTACAAATTGAACATCTTTGCTACTATCTATTTTTCCATTTTCATTTATTTGTTTTCCATCATTATATACATTTTGGATTAATTCAATATTTTCTTTTGCATTATATACCGCTCTATTCATTGTATTTGAATAATATCTATTATTTTCAGCTGTTACTAAATATGCTAGCATTTTTACATATTCAAAATCATTTTCATAGTTAAAATTAGTAACACATGGCATATTTAATATTTGTATAGTTTCTTTGGGTTCAATTTTTGAAATTTGAAGTGTTAGTATAGATTGTCCTTGTTCATTTTTTTCTATATTTTTTATAGATATTAGGTCTTTCCATTTATATAGTCCTAAAAATTTAGTATTTTCGCTATAAGCGTCATAGCCTAAGTTTCTTGAAGTTACTATTTTAAGTTCTGCATTCTGTATTTCATTTTCTGTTAAATTTGTAATATTTATATTACTCGAAATTGCATCATCATCTTTCCATTTATATTGTCTAGTATTTGCTTCTATTATTTGTAATTCCAATTCTGCTTTTTTTATTGTACTTTCAGGCGTTTTAATTGTTTTGTTTATTTCACCATCTTCAGATACAATACTTATTGTTCCATAAGTTATTTTTGTTGTTTCATTTTCTAACTTGTTTGGTGTTGCCTCATACTCTAATTTTATACTTTCTCCATTTTTCAAAATATTTATTTTTTCAAAATTTATTGAATCTTTATCTGTTAATCTATACATATCTTCTGGTTCAACTTCTTCTCCCATTGCATTATATAGTTGAACTTTTACTAAATCCCATACTTTACCATTTGTTTGAGTTGCATTAACTTGTATATTACTATAATCTGTTCCAGAATTATTATTTAAAGTTATAGTATATTTTATAGTTTCTCCCTCATATACTTCGTCTCCTTCTTGTAACTCACTAAAGCCCTTTATAGCTGTTATGTCTGCTTCAAATCCTTCTGAAACTGTTGCTTTCAAAAAATGAGGTTGTATTAATTTTGAATTTGCATACATCATTACTTCTTTTGTTTTAGTTGATATTGTTCCATCAAATTCGTTAGTATAATTCATTTCTATTAGATCTGTTTTATTTTGGTCTAATTTATTTAAATCTATGTTTAAATATAAATGTACTTCTGTTCCACCATTAGTATCATACATTAATTGTTGTCCATCAAACTCAATATACAAGCCTATCCTGCCATCTTCTCTTCTATATATTTTTTTATTTTTTACTTCTAAACCATTTTTGTATAGTAGTTTTGCTTGTATTACACTTACTTTTGAAACTTCTTTAGGAAATACTATATCTATTTTTGGATTTTTATATAAATTTAAATTTTCTCCATCTGCATCTAATTTTGCTATTATTTCTATGTTCTCATTAGTATTTGAATCTATAAGGCTTGTTTTACTTATTTCTAAACTTGCCTTGGTTTCGGTTTCTTTTAACTCTATTTCACTTTCAGCATTGAAAATATTTTGACTTTGGTAATTTATTTCTGAGGTATTTTTTATTGTTTGTATTTCTTTTATTTTTTCTCTTCCATAATTATTTTCTCTTATTTGTTTTGTTTCTTGAATCTCCAATATTCCATTATTATATATTTTGCTTGTTTCTATTATTAGTCTTTTTGTTCCTTCGTCAAAATTACATGTAATAATTCCATTTTCATCTAATCTAGCATATTCATTTTCTTGGCTTATAATTGAGTTTGCTAATGATATTTCTTTTCCATTTTGATCTATTATTTTTATCTCCCAATTATTCCCCAATAGGTATTCTATGTTTTGTTTATTAAATTTTATATTTTTGTAATCTATATTTGCTAGAGCTAATCCAGATTCTGTTACATATTTGGATTCATCTTCTGTAATTATTAAATCACTTACCATTTCTGCGTTGTCTATAAATAATGTTGTAAAAGAAGTATATTCTCTTTCTTCTCCTGCATAAATCTTTCCCTTATATATTGACGTTTCTTGTTCCCTTTTACTTATAGTTGCACTTCCTTCAATTTCTTGGTTTAATTCTACTTCTTGTTCCTGTGCTATAAAGCTTTTGTTATCATAAGTATATATTTTCCCTTGTACATTAATTTTTACATCATCTATATTAAGAGTTTCTGGCATTTCATAAGTTAAAACTAATATATCTCTTGTGTTTTTATACCAACTTATTTTTCCATCTATCTCAGGATTATCAATATTGATTATTACTTTATTATCCTCTATTATATAGTTTTGTTCTGTAAATTGTTTATTACCATTTGTAGCATTTGTTGTTCTTTTGTGTATTTCTTTTATTATTGCCCCTTCTGGTATATTAGCAACAATCTCTGTATTTTTTATTGGATAAGAATTATCTGATATTCTGTCTGCAACTAAAATTTGTACTATTCTTTTACTACTTTCTTCATTTCTATAGATTGTATTTGTAAGAACTTTTGTCCATAGCTCTGCTGTTGTATTTTCTGGTGATGTCCAATTAACTTTTATTTCTCTTTTGCATGATATTTTTTCATTATTTTTGCTGTTATAATATATTCCGGTTAGATTTATTATAGTTGGACTATTTAAACTACTTAAATCTATGCTATTTTCTTCAAAAAATTCTATTCCTACTTCTATTTTTGCTACTTCATCAGTATTAATTGAATTCAAATATATTACGTTATTTTCTACTCTTTTCACATACTGATTTGTAAAATCTTCTCTTAACTTAAAATTTGGATTTTCTAAATAGATTTCACCTTCAAAATATCCTTCGTTTTTTACAGCAATTTCTATATTTAAACTCAAATCTTTATCATTTATATTTTTATTGATTTCTGTTGTTTCTCCATCTTGCGAAACAAAATATGCTCTAAATTCAACATTATCATTATTTGTAGCAAGCATATCTATTGCATATGTAATTGTCGCAACTCCTAATAAATTCAAGTATGTTGATGTCATAACAATAATTAATATGATTGCAATTGTTTTTTGAATTATTGCATTTATTATTTTCATAGCTATTCCTCCCATAATATTTCTACTTTAAATATTAACCTCTAATATTATTGAAGTCAAGAGTCACATTTTTGCTTTTTTTTTTATACTAATTAATTACTTACGGAAGGATTTTTGCAGAATTATATAACATTTTTTTTAATTTTTCTTTACATTTTTGTAACAATTAAATAAAAAATCAAATTTTTCTTAGGGACATTTCAATTTCTTAATTGTTGTATAAACTAATATAACATCAAAAATAAATGTAACAAATTTATACTTTAAAATAGTAAAAATACTGTAACAAAAATGTAATATAATTTCACTCAAAAATAGTTGACTTTCAAGCATTTGATTGATAAAATTAATTTAGAAACACTAGATAAGAAAAGTGGCTTTGCCACTGCGCAGATTGCAAAGCAATCGCGCGAATATAGGAAACTTTGTCTTTTTATATACGTAAAAATCTGACGATTTTTCCTATATAATAAAAGGAGGTTTTTTCTTATGAAAAAACATAGTAAAGTTATACTTATTTTTATATTAATTTTTATTATTGCTTATTCAAATATAAGTTTTTCAGCAAATCTAAATAATAAAACAATATTAGAATCAAACAATATTGTTCTAGAAGATGGTTTTAAAAAGTCTACTTTAAATTATATGTTAAAAAGTGGAGAAAGCTTACCAAGTTCATATAATTTAAGGGAAGAATTAAATAATAATATAGAGGTTAAAAATCAATCACCAAATTCCAATTGTTGGGTGTATGCTTATACTTCTGTATTAGAAACTACAATGGCTAGAAAAAATAACATACTAAACAGCGTTTATTCCCCAATGCATATTGACTATAAAACCAGTGAAATCTTTAATAGACAAATTGGAGACGGAGGAGCATTTAATTTAGCACTTGCATATAGCGTTTCTGGACATGGTCCTGTTAATGAAAGTGATTTTCCAAAAGAAAGTGTGTATAATGGAAATACTCTTAAACCCAAAAATGAAATTAATCTAAACAAAGAAGCAAAAGCTAGAGTATTGGGTGCAAAAGTTTTCCCTTCTATTAATAAAACTTTTGAAAATTCTCAAGTAAATTATACAGATGCTAAAGGAAATGCGTATACAGATTCTTCATTAACTACAACAAGAAATCTAATTAAACAACATTTAGTAGATAATGGTGCTGTTTTCTCATCAATCTATATTCAAAATACTGAAAGAGGTAATGAAGCAACATATAATGGAAAAACTGTTTATTCATATTATTACAATGGAAACAATGTTCCAGACCATGCTGTTACAATAGTTGGTTGGGATGATAACTTTCCAAAAGAAAACTTTGCTACAAACAATCAACCAATCCATAATGGTGCATATATAGTATTGAACTCTTGGGGTGAAAATTTTGGAGATAATGGTTATTTCTATGTATCTTATGATGATAAATTTATTGAAGAGGCAATGTCCGGAATAACTGATATACAAGAATTAAATAATACAACAAAATATGATAAATTATATGAATATGATGAATTAGGTCTTACTACTTCTATCTCTGTAAACGATTCAGAAAAGGTTTATTTAGCAAATGTATTTGACCGCTCATCAAATTCTTCAGAATATATTTCTGAAATTGGACTATTTATACATAAAGCTACTGGCGTAAAAGTTTACGTCAATCCAAGTTCAGATGACAAAACAATTTCAGAAAACAAGTTAGTTGTAGAAAAAACAGGTAGCAATGCGTTAGAAGCAGGATATCACACTTTACAGTTCACTCCTGTAAAACTTACAGGCTCAAAGTTTTCTGTAATAGTAGAATACATAAATGGTGATTCTAATATATCTATACCTTTAGAAATGAATCTAGTTGAAAACAATTTTGGTGGTCAGAGTGCAGAATACAAAACAGCAACTAGTACTGCCAAATCCGAAAGAGGTCAAAGCTATATCTACATGGGTAATAGTTGGACAGACTTAGTAGATTTAAAAGTGAATGGAATTACTATAAAAGATACAAATGCTTGTATAAAAGCTTTTACAAGATTTACATATAGTTCTCAAGGAGAAAATCCAGGACAAGAGAATCCTGGACAAGAACAGCCAGATCAAGAGAATCCCGGACAAGAACAACCTCAGCAGGAGCAACCTCAATCAGAAATATCAGTAAAAAATATTTCGCTTAATATAGGAACAGCATCTATAGAAGTTGGAAGTAGTACAAATTTAATAGCAACAATTACCCCAAGTAACGCAACAAATCAAAAAGTAATATGGAAATCAGAAAATGAATCTATTGCAAAAGTTGTAAATGGAATAGTATACGGAGTTGCTGAAGGAACAACAAGAATTGTAGCTACAACCGAAGATGGAAATCATTCTGGATATTGTACAATAACTGTTGTGAAAAAAACTAATACAGTAGATGATGTATATAAAGAATCTCCTTCAGAAAGTAACTCAAAAACTCCAACAGAAAGCACACAAGAAAAAACACAAGAAACTATAACTGATAAAGATATTTCTTCAGTAACAGAAGAAAAAAGTACTCAATCATTGCAAGTTACAAAATTACCATATACAGGTATTAATCAAATTGTACTATTAGCTATAGT
>Ga0247611_10008778_pt1 | contig 12354 bp, 19 predicted proteins | sample 177DNAGHGhighgp2_FD_192422 | JGI IMG/M metagenome (GOLD analysis project Ga0247611, IMG submission 192422) | Sheep rumen microbial communities from Palmerston North, Manawatu-Wanganui, New Zealand - 1770 DNA GHGhigh gp2 | ecosystem: Host-associated > Mammals > Digestive system > Stomach > Rumen... | reverse complement strand
CCGCAGATTTACCGGAAGGATGCCCGAAGAAGGGCGATAAGTTTATATTGTCTGCAAGTCCTTTGAATCCGTCCGGTGAATTTGTCGCGCGTGATTTTATTTTTGAAAAAGACGGTACAGTAACTTACGACATGCAGGTTGCGCAATGAATTTAGCTACAAGCATTATGACGTTGCGTAATATCCGCATGGCTGTTACTGATAAACTTAAAACGGCTAACCTTCCGTTTATCGGCAAAGATGTCTATTGCAACCGTGCTGAAAAAGCATGGCCGCAAGAAAAGGCGTTCTTGTCGGTTTACGTCCAGCAAAGTTCTTTCGATACCCATGATACACAACCGGAAATTTACAGGGTCGAAACTGACGTTGTAATTGACGTTGTGGTCCAAGGTGCTCAAGAGCTGAACGGTGAAACTTTTCAAATCGACGACCTGTTTGATATTATTTCGAGCAACGTTGTAGATTTGCTTACAAGTTATCCGCGCCCGAAATGGTTTATTGAAGACCAGCTTGCATCTTCGGAGTTTACAATAAAGTCTTTTTCTGACGAAATCAACGGCGACGGCGAAACTGACAAAGGGACGCGAAAAATCACATTTAGCGCCGTGTGGCGTTTCGAGCCGGTTACACGAAACGAAACTCTTAACGATCTTGAAGTGATTCACACTGAAATTGATTTCAGCAATCAATCACGGAATTTAATTACTTCGAACCGCGAAAAGATTATTACGGATGCTGGATATTGTATCCGGGTAAGGCTTGCCGGGGACGAGTACAAGTCTTATGAATTTGATTTTAGTATGAGGTAAACATGAATTTCTCCGAAATTCCTAACAACCTTCTCGTTCCTGGATTCTGGACAGAATTTGACAATTCGGCGGCGGCGGGTTCCGGCGCTATGCCGTGGACCGTGTTGCTGGTCGGTTCGAAATTGTCAGGCGGTTCTGCTGACGAAAGCGTTCCGGTTCAGATTTTCAGCGACGACCAGGCAGATACTTTATTTGGCAAAGGTTCGCAGACTGCGTTGATGGTTCGCGCATTCCGCAAGAACAACAGCTTGATGCCGCTTTGGGCCGTCGGTGTTGCCGATGGCACGACGAAGGCTTCCAAGGCTGTTACGTTTACAGGTCCGGCGACCGGCGCGGGCGTTATCGCACTTTACATCGGTGGCCAGAACGTGAACGTGGCCGTGGCTGTTGGCGATACCGCTTCCGATATCGCGTCGGCTGTCGCCGATGCCGTTACTGACAACATGCCAGTTACGGCTTCCGCATCTACCGGAGTCGTGACGTTCACGGCGAAGAATGGCGGCACGGCTGGCAACTACATCGACGTTCGCGTGAATTACGTTGCTGGTGAAGTTCTCCCCGCCGGTGTTGGCGTGTCCGGGACCGGAATGCTCACGGGTGGTGCGGGTGATCCGTCGCTTACTGACGTTATCGCGAACATTGGCGCACAATGGTTCAACGTCATCGTTACGGCGTTCAGCTCCGCTGGTGCCTTGACCGCTCTCAAAGAAGAGCTTGAAAACCGCTGGCAAGCGACAAATCAGAAGTCCGGCGTCGCTATCTTTGGCGACAATAGCGCGACGGCTGCAACGACCGCTTCCGGGATTGATTCGCGCGTGCTTGTCGATTTGCCGCTTCCGCTTTCTCCGACAACGTCGTTCGAAATTGCGGCGGCTGGTGCTGCCGTGATTGCCCAATCCGCAGAAGCTGACCCGGCAATGCCGCTCAGCAACCTGTCTGTAAAGGGCGTTTTAGCTCCGGCCATGAAAGACCGCAAGAACCTTAGCGAAGAAAACGCAATGCTTCTCGCCGGTGGCTCGTTGCTCAATTCCACCCCGGATGGCACTGTCTATTTGCGTCGCACAATAACGACGTACAAGACAAATGAATCCGGCGCGGATGATGACAGTTACAAGCAGCTTGAAACTGTCTTTACGTTGTTCTTTATCCGTTGGGATTGGAATAACTACATGGCTAATAAGTACAAGCGTGCAAAGCTCGCTGGCGATGGCTACGAATACGGCGAAGGACAAGTTGTCATGACTCCGAAAAAAGGCCGTGCCGAAGCGCTCTCCAGATTCGATTACTGGATGCAGATTGGCGTTGCCCAGGATGCCGAAACGTTCGCGAAGTACCTTGTTGTTGAAATCAATGCGCAGAATAAGTACAGGCTTGACTTCTTGTTACCCGCTACTTTGATGCGTCAACTCTTCACAGTTGCAACGAAGTTGCAGTTCAGATAAAGGGGGCCGATTATGGATGCTATCGGTGGTCGTCATCGTTTATTTGTAAACAGTCAACGTTATTATCTGAAAGGTGATCCGACGTATGACGTGGGCGGTTTGAAACAAACTGTCATTAATACGGTTGACGGAAAAACCTTCACAAAAGAAGAGTACGTGAATTGCAGCGTGTCTGGAACGCTTGCGTTTACGCCGTCTTTGGATTTGGCCGCTCTCCGCGAGACAAAAAAAGCAACCGTCATGCTGGAATGTCCGAACGGACAAACTATCGTTTTCCCGGATGCGTCGTTCGTCGATGACCAGCCCGTGAGCGGTGGCGAAGGTGAAGTTTCTTTCGCCTTTGCTGGCGACGGTAAAGCCAAAATCATGATGCCTTAAACTTAACTCCGTTAGGGCGTTGCGGTTGCCCGGTTTGACGATTTCTGGGCAGCCGCTTTTATTTTAAATCGTATTAACTTGTTTGTCTTATGGGGATTGAATGGACTTTACAGGCATTGACATCGGGGCAATAGCGGCTTCGATTTTGGCAATAATCAAGGCGTTCCATTCGGACGCAAAGACAAAGAAAGTTGATGAAAAGACAAGCGGTATTCAAAGCGACCGCGTTGTTTCTAAAAAAAATTATGACGAGCGTTTTGCTGAATATGACGTGCGCATGAACAACATAGAACGCCGATTGGATAAAGGCGATTTGCGATTCAGTAACGTCGAGAAAAAAATCGACGAAAACTTCCGGGATTTGAAAAACGATTTTTCAAAGTTTGGCGGAAACGTGAAATTTATCATGGGCCTTTTAAAAGGCATGGAACAAAATTCAAGGGATAAGAAATCAAAATGAACTTGATTCTTTTGTTTGTGATTATCGGCGGGATTATCAACGAAATAAACGATTAGAGCTTATGCAATACGGCATTCCTTACATGGGATCTAAAAATTCAATCGCCGATGATGTTGTAAACGCGATCCCTCCGGGCGGTAAGATTCTCGATGCCTGTTGTGGTGGTGGCGCGTTCTTGATGGCGGCGGCCATGAGTATGCGCTGGAGTGCCGTTGTCGGTAATGATATTAACCTGGCTACAATAAAGCTGTTGGATGCCGTTCTAATCAATAAAGGACAAATAGAGTACGAACACCCGGCGGCGTGTTCGCGTGTTGATTTTTTTAACAGTATTCAGCGAATTAAAAACGGCGATTTTGATATTCAAGATTGTGTCAACAAATATTGCGCGTCGTTCGGCAATGACGGCAAATCGTATATTTATGGTGAGTCAATAGAAGAGTATAAACTAATCGCTGAAAAGATGCTTACGGCTGAAACGTTGTCTGAGAGACGAAGCTATTACAGAAAATTTTTTGACATCGTTACAAATAATAACGATGACGACGGACGCCTGCAAAAGCTGGAGTTCGTGCAACGGCTTCAAAGCTTGGAACGCTTGGAACGCTTGGAACGCTTGGAACGCTTGGAACGCTTGGAACGCTTGGAACGCTTGGAACGCTTGGAACGCTTGGATTTATTTGATGTGGATTATAGCGAGTTCGATATAGTTTATTTTGACCCTCCTTATAAGGGAACGCACGAGTATGATTTTAAATTTGATTACGAACGCTTTTACGATCTGTTTTCGTCGCTGAAAATTCCGGCGTTCCTGTCAGAATATGACGCGCCGTTTGAATGCGTCGCTGAATTTGAAAAGCCGCAAATGATGGCGGCTTCGGTCGGTTCGACAAAATCGACAACAAAAGAAAAGCTGTATTTCAACGGCTCAAAAGACCGTTACAAACAACTCATGGGCCGATTCTACAAAGAAAAAGAAGTGCAGTTAAGCTTGTTCTAAAGTCTCGTTTTCTAATAAAGTTTTTCTGTATTTTCGGGCTAAATCGGCATTTGGTCTGCTAGATATTAAATTTTCAAATTCATCATCTGACATTGAAATAATTTTTGAAAAATTTAAAATTTGATAATCCGTATTGTTGGCTTTGGCAAATTCTTTAGCCAGAAGTTTTTTATTAAAAAAGCGATAATTCAACGTGTACATGTTGTCTTTGACGTAATTGTATCTGCAAACGTAAATTTCTTTTGCTTTGTTTTCTATGGCAAATTCTAATAGCTCTCTTTCGTATCTTATTTCATGTTTTAGAATTATTTTATTTATCTCATTGTCGTTAAATCGTGGAAAGCTGGGATCTTCTATAATTTTGTTTGTTAAGTCAAAGTCCATTTATTTATCCTTTTATAATGAGTTTGTTTTTGATTTTGTGAAACGTTTCTAGCGGTTGCGGCGATAGCATACATGCGTCAAAAATATCTGGAGAGCGTGGCGTGCTTTTAAATTTTTTAAGCTGTTTAAAATTATCTTGCAAAATTTTTGCGTCTGTGTCGAAAACTTCCGGCTCTTTTGTCTGATTGATTAATTTTTGAGCTTTATCTTTGGCGTATTCCGAAACGTCATCCATTTCGTCCGGTATATAGATTGTCTTATGACTTCGAAAATTCATTTTATTCGTCCTCTTTTTCTTGTTTTTGATGATTTAGATATAAAGATGTAGAAATGAATCGGCAGCGATTTTCTTCTGCTGCTTTGGCTCTTTCGTATTCGTTTAGTTGGAAAATTTTTCTTTTATTTTCAAAGCGGATAAATTGTTCTTTTTGCAAATTTCTTTTTCTGTTGTTGATTGCTGTTAGTTCGTCGTACAGTTTTTCTCTTAAATGTTTGGAAAATAATAGTGATTCTTTGAATATTTCTGGACAATCAATTTCTAATGCTTTTCTGCCAATGTCAGTTTTTGTCAAATCAAACCATGATGTTACGATTCTTAGAAGATTGACAATGTCTTTTTCTGTCATTAAGAAGCGGAGTTCCCAAAAAATACTTGATAGTTCAAGGTCATGTAATTTGAGTGTATCCATTTTTATTTTCCTTTTTTTAAAAGTTCTTGAGCGTATTCTGAAAATTCAAATTCTTCTATAAAATCTTTGTCGAATGGCATTTTTATTCGTGCATTCCAGGTTGATTTTATATAACGTTTTATGTTGTTTATGTCGTCCGTATCAATCATAAAATTTTAAACCTCAAAATTCATTTTATTCGACCTCTTTTTCATATTTTGCGACCGTTTCGTCGTAGAATTTTTTGAATTCTTCTGAGTTTGTGATCAAATCTATTTCCGTTTTGGTTGGAAATTTTACCTTATTTTGTATAAATTTCATTATATCATTTTGAATTTTTTCTTCGGTTAAATCGAATTCGTATGCTATTGTTGCTATAAAAACTAAAGCGTAATCGCTGCCGCGAAGTCCGGAGCCTTGTAAATTGTGACTGCATGCGGTTGTTGTTACGGATTCTACCTTTTTCCCTTTGCAAAAATAATTTATTTCATTTGTAATGTCTTCGGAACTTCTAGCGATTAAAACTTTGTATCTTTTTTCGATTTTGTGAGACATTTTTTACTCTCCTGTCTTTTCGGCATTTTCATCGATGTAGCGCTCGACCAGATAGCGTAAAAATGAGCTGGTGTTTGCTGCGATTTTGGGGTTTACTCCGCGCTGGATGGCGGTTTTCATAGCTTCGTCGATTTTTGACGGTGAGAGTACCACGGTGAAATTAGTGTGGTCGTTGTCTTTTATTCTTGGCATTATCTGTTCTCCGTTTTCTAAATTTTAAAAATTTTAAAGTCGATAAGTTTGACAAAATCGTCGATTGCCTTATTTGAAATTGCGGCATGAATTCCGCAATGAAATAAGTTTCTGTATTCGAAGAATTTTTCATCGAGTGATTCTAAAAATTGTTCTGCAATTTTTCCCTCGATTATCCTGCTGAGGCCCCTTGCAAGCTCTTTCAGTCTGATATTAATATATTCTTGCGGTTTTCCTACTGCATCCATTTCTACTTTGGCGTAGATCATATCTTCGCCTGGAATGTAAAAATTTTTTCTATCGTCGAAAATGTTCATATTTTTTTTATCCTCGTTGTTAGAAGTTTCACGGGTTCAGGCGTTGCCCGCGCGCCTGTGTTGTGTTACTTTATTCCGTGAGAATACTTTTTGCAGAATTTGCCGTTGTAGTGGATTTGGAAAGCGTATTCGTCTCCGTTTGAAAATACGATTTTACCTCCTTCTGGGGCAATATTGACACAATTCCCGGCGTGGATGTCATAACGCATCATGTCGAGTTCTTCTTTTAATGAGTCTATGTCGCCGAATTTTTTTTTCTTTGTTTTCGGTGCAAAGTCCGGTCTTTTTGCAGTACCATGAGTAAGTGAGTGTGTACATTTCTTTTTCCTTCCTTGTTGGATTGTTTAACTTTCTGTATATAATATACGTAAATTACGTAATAAATGCAAGCGATTTTTTTATAAAAATGTGTAAATCTTTTGTTTACTTAAAATTGTGTTTGATTTTGAATGTTCCATGATAGATGTCTATCAGTTCTTTTTCTGGTCGATATTCTGTTTGACTAGTTCTGTAATTCCATACGCCAACGACAACAAACGGTGCTCCATCAATGACGCTGCCGCATTCTGGACAATCTGTGTCAACGGATCCGCCTTCTTTGATTTCGCTTGTGAAATGGATGTGAATGTTTTCTTCGAATTCAGCGCCGCATTTTGGACATGAGCATTTAACTGTGAATTTCGGCATTTTAACCTCGTTGTTGATAGTTTAAATCGCTTCACCCCATCCGACAAGCGAGCAGTCGGTAGCGATGAAAGATGTTTTGTATTCCTTGTTTATTTTGGACGTGCCAGCAAATAAAGCAGATGCACTATTGTTGTCGATAACTTCGACAGTCATATATTTATTTTCACGCGGGGCGACGTAATATCTTTTCATGGCTGTATCCTCTTTTTTAAATTTGCGGGTTCAGGCGTTGCCCGTTCGCCGGGGTTGGTTAGTCGAAGAAAAATTCTCTTCCATCGTACTTGATGTATTCGTTTCCGTTGCTTTTGTAGATTTTGCGCCAAATCACTTTATCGTCTTTGACGAATTTGGCACACAACTTTTCGCTTTCGGAATTACTGCGATACATACCTTCGTATTCAATGCCGTATTCGTTATACAGTGTTCTCATGTTGTTTTGGTGTCTCATTTTTTACCTCGCTTGTTGTTTGTTGTTCTTTATGTACATAATATATGTAAATTACGTAGAAAAAGCAATAGAAAATTACATAAATTACGTAAAATTTACAAAAAATGCTTAAATTCTGAAAATTTCGGCAATTTTTATTAAGAAAGTTTACAAAACTAAAACAAGATTTTAACCCGTATTTAATTTTATAAAATTTTTATGTCAAAAAATGACAGTTTTATTTATATTTATGAGTAGCTTGATTTTGCATTTAAAATAGGAGTTAGAAATGCAGTACAAATTAAAAGAACCGATTGATATTGGCGGCAAAGTTATCGAGGAAGTCACGATTAAAGAGAAGTATAATGCCGGTGACTATATCGAATGCCAGAACGCCGGGGCTGGTGATGGTGATCGAAATTGCAGACAAGTTTCTTTGTCTATCGACTTGGGCGAGCCGCTTGTTAAAAAAATGTCTGTTCCTGATTACGTCGAGATTCTCAAGATTTCTACTGATTTTTTCTTGCAGAATACCGGCGCGGCGAAGGGAAATTCCTAAACCACCGTTTAGGCGTTGTTGCTGGTGTTTTCCATTTTAGCGTGCAAGATTTGCGCAGAATGACTTTATATGAATTGAAATTCTGGTATGACCGTGCTATTGCTTTCATGAAGTGGACTATGCCAAAAAGGAAATAGATGTCTGTCAAGGTGAAAAAATCTTTTTTGAACGGCGCGCTTTCGTGGTATTTCTCGAAGGCTGGATGCGTTCGCCTTATGGACGATGTTTCTTTGTGCATGGAAATCGAGCGTGATAAACGCTGTTATGCGTTTGAACTTTTGTTCAAAAAGGGTTATGAAAATGACGGCTTGAACGTTCCGAAATTTTTGCAGAAGTGGTTCAAGAAAATCGACAAGAAAAACGAGCTTTATAATTTCGCCGGTTTCGCTTTTTGCTTCTTGTATGATGTAAAAGGTTGTCTGCAAAAAGATTTTATTCTTTCGCTCCCGGAATGCGATTCTATTTTCAAAGGGATTCTTTTAAACGCTGGTGTTTCGCGATTTAAGGCGTCTGTTATTTCGTTTGTATTGAGCGGATTCTGTGGTTATTTCGACCGCTGGGTTAGTCCGTCGAGTGTTAAAAATGTTGTTTGTTCTAAAGTTATCTGCATTGATGGGCGCTAATTTATGGCATCACCGAAAATTAATACTGTTCTATCGTTTGCGACTAAGGGCGTCGGGGCTGTAAATCACGACGTTAAATCTGTCGTTAGCGGTGTAGATGGAGCTACTTCTGCCGTTGACAAGTTGTCTGCAAAGATTTCGTCTATTCAGAAGGGCGTTGCGTTTCAGTCTGTGGTCGTTGCGGCTGGTGCCGTTAAAAATATGTTCAGCGCCGTCGCGGAAACGGTCGAGGGTGCTGTTTCTGCGGTGTACGGGCTTGCTGCTTCACAAGCGGCCGCCGCTGACGCTATCGGTAAGACTTCGGCGCTGATGGGGATGCAGGTCGGCGAATTGCAGGCTTTGCGCTCCGCTGGTATGCACGCTGGCATGAGCCTTGAACACGTCGATGCAGCTTTGCAAAAATTCTCGGTGAATACGGGCAAGGCTGCGGCTGGCGAGAAGACGCAAATCGAGCTTTTCAACGCTCTTGGCGTTGCGACAAGAAACGCTGACGGCTCCATTCGTTCGCAGACTGATTTGTTGATGGACGTTGCGGATGCTTATTCGAAGCTGACAAATTCACAGGACCGCAACCGCGTTTCTCAAGAGCTGTTTGGCCGAAGCAGCATCCAAATGTCGTCGCTGCTGAAAGATGGCTCCAAGGGTATTGCCGAAGCTGTTGCGCTTTACGAGCGCACAAATGCGGGCTATACGTTGGCCCAGGCTGGAGCGGCCGAAGCGTTCAATGATAAGTTGCAGACGATGCGCGAATATATCGGTGGCATTCGCAAGGATCTTTTCTTTGCGCTTGTCCCGGCATTTACAAAGATGTTCGACGGGGTCGCTTCGTTTATCGACAAAAATCGTCCTAAAATTGATTCCATTGTAAACAAGCTTTCGGACAAGTTGCCTAAAGTCATCGACGATGTGACTTCGGCGTTGCCAGTTATCTTGACGGGTGTTTCGGCGGTCGCTTCTGGTGTCGGCTCCATTGTCGATTTTACGGGGCCGTGGGTGCCGATTTTGACGGCGGCGGGCGCTCTTATTGGCGGGACTATTTTAACGGCCGTTGGCGCTGTTGGTGCGGCCGTGGCGACGATTGGACCCGCTTTCGGCGCGGCTGTTGCGGCTGCGGCTCCTATTGTGGGCGTGGTCGGTCTTGTCGTTACAGGTGTTGTCGCTTGGGGATCCGCAATTAAAAGTGTTATCGATAATTGGGCGATGTTGAAAAGTTTTGTAGTCGATGATGTTTTCCCGGCGTTCATTAACGGCGTGAAAGTTTTTGCAAATTACTTTATCGATGCTTTCGCCGTGATTGCAGACGGTGTTGCGAAACTCCCTATAATTGGCGAAAAGATTGCGGGCGGTGCTGGTGACTGGTGGCGGTCTCAAAGATTCGATGTCGGTTCTTACGGTGCTTATGATGCACAAAGTATTCCTGTTGGCGAAGAAAACGCCGTCGTGTTGACCGGTGGACAGGCGTCAACGTCTAGCAGCTTGACGGTTGATTTTCGAGGGGTCCCGCGTGGCACAAAGATTACTCCGTCTGCAAATTTCGATTATGGCAATATTGACTATTCTGCTGGCTATGCCTTCGGAGGTTCTTAATGGCTGCGATTGACGAGCTTGAGCGTGTAGATATTACTGTTGACGGCGTGACGGTGAACGTTGTTGGCGGCTCTTTCAAGGGAGTGCCGTTCTTTGTCGATGACTACGAGATGCAGGGTGGCGGTCGCAATATCGTTTCGAACCCGGTTCCGTTTTCTTCGAACTACATAAATCAAGATTTGGGCGGGAAAATTCCGACGCATCCGATTAACATTTATCTTGTCGGTGACGAGTGCAAACAAGCGCGCGACAACTTGATTGCTGCTTGTAATGAAGAGGGGGCTGGGGAGCTTGTGCATCCGTTTTTCGGGCGGTTCCAGGCTGAATGCGTTTCTTTGACTGTTTCCGGTGGAAAATCTGGTGTAAACTATTGCACGCTACAGGTTGAATTTAGGCCGGTGAGCGCTGCGGATGGTCGCCAGGTCCAGCGTAATTTGGCTGGCGTTACAAAGGCGGCCGCAAGCGAATTTCAAAAAAATTCTGCGGACAAGTTTTCGGACAATTTTACGATTACAGGCAAAGGAAAAGGCGTCGTTGATTTGGCTGTTGAGTTTACGCAAAAGGCTATGGACGCGGTTCTTTCGGCTCGTCAGGTGTTGGCGACGGTGAATGATTTTGTGGCCGCCGTTGGCGCAATGAAGTCAAATGCGGCAACTATAATGATGGCACCGGCTGACTTTGTGGCGCGTCTTGAAAATATCGTTACCGCGACAAAAGAAATGTTCGGAGTTGACAACGACGAAAACGACGTTGAAGAATACCTGGATATGCTTGAGCGCGTCCGCGATCTTGATAATGGCGAAAATCCGGCGGGTAGGATTGCGGCGACGTTCAAGAATTTGGCCGCTTCGATGGTGGCTTCTTCGCTTTTGGATGCGAAATTTTCAAGCGTGGACGATGCCGTCGCGATGCAAAAGAAAGTTTCTGAAACTTTTGAATGGCTGCTTGAACAGACAAACGACGTGGATGACTATATGTCGATTAGTAACCTGGAATCGGCTTCGCTTGGTTATCTACGTTCGACTATGGAAAATATCGCGGTCGTTCTTGAAAAGGATATTACGTATTCAAACAACGTTTTACAAGTTTGTTATGATGTTTACGGATCTGTGGACCGCGCGGAAGAGATTCTCGACCGTAACGGGCTTGTTCAGGGATTGTTTATTTTGCCGGGTAAAGTTAAGGTCCTAAGCAAATGATTGCTGTAATGTGCAATGGAGCGCAAATGCGCGGGTTTTCTTCGGTCAACGTTACAAAAGCGCTCGACCAGTTTTGCGCGACGTATTCTTTGCAAGCTGTTCCGGAAAAAGGCGCGTGGCTCCCGACGTTCCCGGAAGATAAAATTGAAATTTTCGAAAATGACGATTTGGTTGTGCGCGGATTTAACGACGAATGCCGTCCGTCGTTCAGCGCTTCGGGCTGCTCGTTTGGCGTTGCTGGGCGTGAAATAGTAAAAGATATTGTCGATTGTCCGCCTGAAACTGTGAATTTTGAAAATAAAAAAGTTGATGAAATTGCAAGAATAATTTGTGCAGAATTTGGCGTTGCGTTTGACGGCGCGGCTGGTGCTGACGTTGGCGCACCGCTTGAAAAGTTTTCGGGCGATCCTGGAAAAAGCGCACACGAAGTGATGATGGACGCTTGCAGGCTTCGCCGTTGTATCCCTGTTACTGATGGCAGCGGTCGCGTTCGCATTGATGGCGGGCGTTACCGTGCGGCGTCCACCGATATCGTGCAGGGCGTGAACGTTCTTTCGGCGTCCGGGAATTTTAGCACAAAGAATCGTTACAAGGTTTACCGCGTGGTCGCTGCGAGCGATTTTGAGGGAAAGACGTTTGCCGAAGTTATCGATGATGAATCTGTGCGTAAACGTCGCTGGGTGATGGTTGACGAACGCTGGGCGACTAAAGAATGCTGTGAGGACCGCGCAATGTGGGAGGCCAAGCATCGTCAAGCGGTGGCGAATGCGTTGACCGTGAACGTTTCCGGATGGCGTCAAAATGACGGTGGCGCGCTGTGGTCGCCTGGTCTGATTGTGCGCGTGGATTTGCCCGCGATAATCGGCGAACCCGGTGAATATCTTGTGAATCGTGTTGATATGCGTTTCGATGTTAGTTCGGGATTGACAACGGCGTTGTCTCTCGTTGATCCGTCGTGTTATTCTCCAGCGCCGGGGTTCCCTGTCGCAAAGAAAAGCGTGAGGGCGACAAAGGCTAAAAGGGATGTTTGGGCCAGTATTAGGGCGCAGACGGGGAGTAAATTGCGGT
>Ga0247611_10008777_pt1 | contig 12355 bp, 10 predicted proteins | sample 177DNAGHGhighgp2_FD_192422 | JGI IMG/M metagenome (GOLD analysis project Ga0247611, IMG submission 192422) | Sheep rumen microbial communities from Palmerston North, Manawatu-Wanganui, New Zealand - 1770 DNA GHGhigh gp2 | ecosystem: Host-associated > Mammals > Digestive system > Stomach > Rumen... | reverse complement strand
CGCTCCGTTTGCAAACACCGGGATGTCCGATCTGTTCTATGACAAGATCAACACCATCGTCTGGTTCATCATCCTGCTTTTAGTTGGCTTACTGATCATGGCTATTTTGAAGCCGCTGTTTAAGGCGGTTACCGAAATACCGGTCATAAAAGGACTCAATAAAACTCTGGGAGCCTTACTGTCTTTGATCCCGGCATTCATCGGCTTGCTGGTTTTCACCTATATCCTTAACAGTGCTGTCTTTACTAACGGCAAGGACATGGTAAACAAATCAATGCTCAGATATACTAATGTAGTTGTTGACTATGCCAGCAAACTGATCAAGGGAGCGTTTAAGGAAAACGTAGCCATTCAGAAGATGATCAATGATCCGAAATCCCTGACAAAGGATGATCTAAGTGAAATTGTCAACTGGATGAAGAACAGCAAGATCGATCCTGAAGCCATCAGAGAATTCCTGAGTAATTACGGTATCGATGTGGAATACATCAACGATCTGCTGAATAACGATTCCACACAACAATAATGTCTGCCAGGCAGACATTTTTATCAAGAGGTGTTAACTTGAGGAAAGACTATCAGAATCTGCAGTTTGAAGAAGTAAAAAAGCTGATCAGTTCATTCAGTGCTTTTTCTCTTGGTGCCAGCCACATCATGGCCAGTGAGCCGATTCATAACCGTCTGCAGTTGCAACGGCAGTTGGACAGACAGAAAGAGGCTCTTAGCCTGACGGTTTCCTATGGTCAGATGCCTTTTTCCGGAATCCATGATATATCCGAAGAAGTAAATCTGGCATTAAAGGACGGTACACTTAATGGCTCAGATTTGTTAAGAATAGCCGATCAAGCCTACGGTATTGAAAAGATCAAAGATTATTATAAAAGTGCTGGTGGAACTTATCCGGAAATTGGGGATCTGGTTGCTTCGCTGAACAGCTGCGTTCAGACCTCCCGGGAGATCAATCGCTGCATCAGTAATGATGGAAACGTCAATGACAATGCGTCCAGCCATCTGGCAGCAATCCGCCGTCAGATCAAATCATTACAGGCTACGATAGCAAAGAAAATGGCAGAGTTCATTAATCATAACAGCAAGTACCTGCAGGATAATATTCAGGCCAGCCGCAATGACCGTTCAGTTGTGCTGGTCAAGAACAGCTTCAAAAATACGGTAGAAGGTCTGCAGTATGGCAGTTCCTCAACCGGTTTGGCCGTTTATGTTGAACCAAGCAGTCTTGTTCCGCTGAACAATGAACTGCAGGATCTCAAAAGTGATGAAAAAGAAGAAATCATCCGTATTCTTTTCCAATTGTCTCAGCTTGTAAAGAAAGATGGCCTGTCTTTACTTGCAAATACTGACACTCTGGGAATTTTGGATAGCTTATTTGCTCAGGCGCAGTGGGCTAAAAACAATGACGGTACAGTTGGACGAATATCCGAAAAGGATTTCATTATAAAACAGGGGCGTCATCCTCTGATTGATTCGAGCAAGGTAGTAGCAAATAGCTATTCGATGATCGATCCTGTCCGCATCATTCTGATAACCGGTCCAAATACCGGTGGCAAAACAGTCAGCATGAAACTGATTGGTTTAAGTGCGTTGATGTTCCTTAGCGGTATGCCTATCTTATGTAAGGAAGCTCAGATTCCTTTATTTGATCAGATCTTCTGCGACATCGGTGACTCACAATCAATCAGCGATGATCTGTCAACCTTCTCCGGCCACATTGAAAGACTGGCAGAGATCACCAGAGATGCGACCAGAAAGTCTCTGGTCATTCTTGATGAACTTGGCAGTGCTACTGATCCGGCAGAAGGGCAGGCTATAGCAAGCGCTGTTCTGGAGTATCTGAGGCAGAATGAAGTATATGTTGTGGCTACCACACACTTCAGCAAGCTTAAAGCGTATGCCAAGCAGTATGATGACATCATGATTTCTTCGATGGAATTTGACCATCGTCAGCTGAAACCTACTTATCGTTATATCGAAAATTCAATCGGGCAGTCAAATGCCATCGAAATTGCAAAACGTTATGGTATAGCTGAAGAAATCATCGACAATGCCTATGAGTTTAAACGTCAGCAGCAGACAGATTCGGATGTTCTTCTGGAGAATCTGCAGCAGCAGATCGAAGAGGTACGTCAGCAGAAGGAAGACCTTGACAAGCAGTATCAGAAATTAAGAGACAAGCAGTTCCAGTACCGCGAAGATAAACGGAAACTGAAAGAACAGCAGCGGACGATCATCGAAGAAGCAAATGAAAAGGCCGCTCAGATCGTTCAGCAGGCCAGCGAGGAAGCTGAAGAAATCATTGACGAACTGAAAAAACAGAAGAACTATAACATCAGCGAAGTCGCTAAACTGAAACATCAGATTCAGAATATCGTTCCAGAAGCAGAAGAGGAGATTGATGGGGAGATCACCGTTGGCGATTACGTACGGATCGGCTCAACCACTCAAAAGGGTGAGATCATTGAAATGGACCGTAAAAATGCGATCGTCAACTGCGATGGTCTGAAGATCAAGTCCAAACTGACCAACCTGGTCAGAATCGCCCGTCCGAAGGAAGAAGTGCACAAGGAAGCCAGTTCCCGAATTGTCAAATCGAGCAATTTCTCCATTGAACTGAATCTGATTGGCTATCGGGTTGAAGAAGCTTTGGAAGCCCTGGATAAATATCTGGATCAGGCTGTTTTAGCTAATGTGCCTTTCGTCCGTATTGTTCACGGCATGGGAACAGGAGCCCTGCGTACCGCCATCTGGAATAAACTCAAAACATACCGTTATGTAAAGAAATACGAATTTGCGCCTAATGCTGAAGGATCAAGCGGTGTAACAATTGTTACTTTTAAGGAATAGAAATGTTAAAAAGCAAACTGCAGACTCTGCCGATGGAACCAGGCTGCTATCTGATGAAGGATAAAAACGGTGAGGTCATTTACGTCGGCAAGGCTAAAAAACTGAAGAACCGGGTAAACTCTTATTTCACAGGTTCACATAATAACAAAACCACGAAGCTGGTCAGCAATATCGTGGATTTTGATTATATTGTCGCTCCGAGTGAAAAAGAGGCTTTCATATTGGAATTCAATCTGATCAAACAGTATAAGCCGCGTTTCAACATCATGTTCATGGATGATTCTTCCTATCCATATATCCGGTTAACGAAGGAAGAATACCCAACCTTAAAACTGGTACGGGACCGTAAGCGGATGAAGAATGCCGTCTATTTCGGACCGTATCCGAATGTTACTTATGCCAGAGAACTGGTAGGTCTGCTCGAGAAACTGTATCCTTTGCGCAAATGCAAGGTCATGTCGGCCAAAGTCTGTCTATATTATCATCTTGGCATGTGCTTGGGACCATGTGAATTTCAGATCGAAGAAAAGGTCTATAAGAAGATGATCAGCGACATCACGGATTTCATGCGTGGCAATACCAAGGAGATCCGTAACAGTATCATTGCCAGACGTGATGAGTATGCGGAAAAGCTCATGTATGAAAAAGCCGGCGAGCAGCAGCAACTCCTACAGGCCATCGATCATGTCACTTCCAACTCCCTGATGCAGACCAATAACGGACGCAATTCCCAGGATGTCTTTAACTATTACGTCGATAAAGGGTATATCTCGATTGTCGGATTGCTGTATAACGAAGGCCAGCTTCTGCATCGTCATTCACTGTTAAAACCGATCTATGATGATCCTGAAGAAGCTTTCATTTCCTACCTGCAGCAGTACTACAGTTCCAATCCTATGCCAAAGAAACTGCTTTTGCCTCAGGATCTGGATATCAGTGGCTTACAGGAAGTGCTGGAAGGACAGATCATGCAGCCGCAGCGAGGTAATCAGCGCAAGATCGTGGCTCTGGCCAGAGAGAATGCGATGATCAATCTGCAGCAGAAATTCGATATTCTGAATAAGGAACAGATCAATACTGATTTAGCATTAGAACAGTTGTCTTCCATATTACAATGTAATACAACAAGAATAGAACTATATGATAACTCCCATATATCAGGAAGTAACGCCGTTGCCGGTGAAGTAGTCTACATCGACGGTAAACCAAGTAAGAAAGACTATCGATTATATAAGGTTTCCAACGGCAACAATGATTTCGCCAACATGCAGGAAGTACTTTACCGCCGTTTGTTCCGTTCACTGAAGGAGAAAACGGTTCTTCCGGATATCATCATCGTTGATGGCGGCGAACCGCAGATCAGAGCAGCCAAGGAAATCATCGAATCTCTGAACATTGTTTCCATCAGATTATTAGGTCTGGTTAAAAACGATAAGCACCAGACCGCCAGTCTGATGAATGACGATTATGAACTCATTGAAATAGATAGACAGTCAGAACTGTTCTACCTGCTGACTAATATGCAGGATGAGGTTCACCGTTTTGCGATCAGTTACCATAAGCGCCTCCGCAGCAAGGAAATGGCTCATTCATCGCTTGAGGATATCAAAGGTGTCGGTCCTAAACGCCGTTCCAAACTGCTGAAACACTTCGGTTCGATTGCCCATATCAAGGAAGCTGATATCAAAGATCTCGAAGAAGTGGTATCTTCAGATGTAGCCAAAGAGATTTACAATAACTACCATATCGATAAAAAGGAATTAGAATGAATTACAGAAAACGGATAACAACGGAAATGACCATGCAGGGACTCAGAGACGAGCAGTTAAAACTGCTGTCTTTCCTATGGAATCACGACATGACTGGTTTTTCTGACAAATGGGCTTGGGAGACAGACGGTTTTTACTTTAAAAATGTCTGGATTAACGGGAAGAAACTCAGCATATCTGTAGTGGAATTTGGAAGCTTGATTGATTATGTAAACGAACTGTCCCGTACGCATAAGAAAATCTATCTTGATTTTGAAGGACCATATAGCGAGGACAGGAGTTTTCAGGAAGCCACAATGTATCAGAAACTCGGCGCCTTAATAACCGACAGCTACTTTGAAGCTGAATCATATCGTTATGAAAAGCATCTTGACAGAGTGCTGAGAGCAGTCCTAAAAGACTGCACACTCTCTTTTGAAGATTATCAGATCGATCATTATGATGTGGAAAAAAGATTTGAAGAAATACTGAAAAGCAAGATCAGTTATGATGAATTCTGCTCATTATTTCGCGTTAAACCGTCAGATTTTCTGAAAAAGAACTTTGCCTTCATGCTGGGCAGCGAATTCTTTCAAAAAAGCTATATATCGGCAGATTATGATGGCTTTATGACCCGTTTTACCAATCCTCCTTTAATCTACCGCGAAAAACTGAAATCTGCTCTGAAACTGTTAAAGAAATATGCTCATTATGCCGAAGAATATGAGCTTCTGAACAATCGGTTAATGGATTATGCTGATTTCTGTTCTTCATATGATATTAATCGTGATGACTGTCTGGAAATCCATTACCGCTGGTATCTGGCGGAGCATAAATCATATGAGATTTATGGTTCAGGCTATTCACCTTATCTCTACCTTAAAAGCAGATTTGGAGCTCCGAATCTAACCAAAGAGGAATACTACCAGGCTTTGGAGAAACTGATGAAACTGGATATACCGTCACTTCCGAAAATCAGAAAAAGTGTCAGTAGTACTGAATTACAGATTTATGATCCTAAAACGGGAAGGTTTAACAGAAGAAAAATATAGGGTAATGTGCAGATATGGATACATCAATTAGAACTAGTATGAAAATGCGGGCATCTGCTGTCAGTATCCGTGACTGGCTGAATCTTTTAGATGAGTGTGAAAAACAGCCATATACACGTGGCAATTACTGTCAATGCCGAATTGCTGACCTGAAACTGTCAATTAATGGGAAGTCTGTTTCAAAAGAACAGATTATTGCCATGTCAGATGATAACAATACTATTGAAGTGGAAGCAGATATGGAAGGACCATATGGCGGTAGATATCGACTTACCGAACTGAGAATGTTTCAGACCATGGCAGATCTGGTACCGGATGGCTGGTTCGAAGCTTTGTCCGTAGGCAGTTATGCTGATATAGAAGCTGAGGTTTATTTACGTGGACAGATGGTTGACGGGAAGCTCTACCTGTATGAAGCGTCAGTAGACAGCCGTGCTGTTGCTAAGGCTTTCGAGCAGTCTTTCCGAAATCGATTGTCCTATGAAGATTTCTGTAGAATATTTAATGTCAATAGAACTAGCTTCACAGATGAGGCTTATTCTTCGTTTATATTAGAGTTTTTTGCAGATCGACAGAATTTTAAAGAAGCTTTGGATACAAAAAGGGGTATTATAATGTTTTTCGACTTTTATCTGGGCATGCAATCATTAGAAAAATTTGAATATGATGATTATTACTATTTCAGAGATCGGTTCTTTGATGAAAACACGGAGTTTTCCGTTTATGATCCGCTTAGTGAAAATAATATCAGATGATCTGCTGACCGTACTGCTTAAAGCAACGGTCTTTTTTTATTGATTTAGGCTTGCTTTGACTGTATACTTTTTTCGGTGATTTTATGAAGCTGGTCGTTATGAGTGACTCACATGGTTATGATGAACGGGTAAGGGAAGTGCTGAAAAAAGAAAAAGGTGCTGATTATTTCATTCACCTTGGTGATCTGTGTTCAGATGTCCGTCTGTTTCCTCAGATAATCTTTGTCCGTGGCAATAACGACTATGATTACGACATGCCGGAAATGCTGGTCAGTGAATTTGGCGGGATTCGCTTCCTGATGGTTCATGGCCACCGGGTCTCTTATTTTCACCGTGCCGATGATCTGGCTGCCCTTGGTGCCAAGAATCATTGTCAGGTTGTTCTATATGGTCACAGCCATGTATTTGATGATCAGATGATCAATGGCATCCGCCTGCTTAATCCCGGCTCGCTGATGTATAACCGTGACCATGAAGACATCGGTTACTATGTGATTGAAATCAATGAAAAGAAATATAAAGTTTATAGAAAATACCTCTGATTTTGGTATATAATATTAAAGTTTTTACAGGTGGTGAGTTTTTATGAGAAAGAAGATTATTAACCTGGCAGTTATTGCTCACGTTGATGCCGGAAAATCGACGCTTGTCGATGCCTTTTTGAAACAGTCTGGCGCATTAACAGGCGCTGAAGAAAATACAACCTTGGTAATGGATTCCAATGATCTGGAAAGAGAACGTGGAATCACCATCTATTCCAAAAACTGTTCCGTATATTACAAGGATTATAAAATCAATATCGTTGATACACCGGGGCATGCTGATTTCTCCAGTGAAGTTGAACGTATTATCAAAACAGTTGATACGGTCATCTTGCTGGTTGACTCCTCAGAAGGACCAATGCCGCAGACCCGTTTCGTTCTGCAGAAATCTCTGGAACTTGGTTTGAGACCTATCCTGCTTATCAATAAAATTGACAAGAAGGATTCCCGCGTAAAGGAAGTCATTGACCTGGTCTATGATCTGTTCTTCGAATTAAATGCTGACGAGAAGCAGATCGAATTCCCAATCCTCTATGGCGTAGCTAAGGAAGGTATCGTCAAATTACATGAAGATGATCCGGATAACGGCATCATTCCGCTGTTTGAAACGATTATTCAGTATACCAAACCATATCCTGATCTGGATAATGAACCGTTGCAGATGCAGATTTCCAATCTGGCATATGATGAATATATTGGCCGTTTAGGTATCGGACGGGTTTATAAAGGCTGTCTGAAGACCAATGAACAGGTTGTTCTGTGTAAGAATGACGGTAAACAGGTCAAGTGTACGATTACCAAATTATTCAATTATGAAGGAAACAAGCGTGTTCCGATCAATGAAGCGCAGAGCGGTGATATTGTCATCATAGCCGGTATTCCTGATATTTCCATTGGTGAAACGGTCTGTGATAAAGATCACATTGATCCACTGCCACCAATCCATATTGATGAACCGACACTTTCCATGAACTTCATGGTCAATACCTCACCGTTTGCCGGACGCAGCGGTAAGTATGTTACCAGCCGTAATCTGAAGGAAAGATTGGAAAGAGAACTGGAAGTCAATGTTGGCTTAAGAGTTGAACCAACCGATACGACTGACACATTCAAAGTCAGCGGACGTGGCGAACTTGGTCTGACTATCCTGATTGAAAACATGAGAAGAGAAGGCTATGAACTGGCCATCTCCAAACCTCAGGTAATTTATAAGACGATCGATGGCAAACGCTGTGAACCGGTTGAAAAAGTCATCTGTGAAGTTCCTAAACAGTACGAAGGAACGACAATTTCCAAACTGTCCCTGCGCAATGGTCAGATGATCGATATTCAGGAAAAGAACAACTACAGTATCATCATCTTCAAGGTATCAACCAGAGGCATGATCGGTTTCCGCAGTGAGTTTATCAACTATACCCGCGGTGAGGGCATCCTGATCAGATCATTTGAAGATTACGAACCATATCAGGGCGAGATCAACGTCAGAGAAAACGGTGTCATGGTTTCCAATGCGACCGGTACCGCAATGACCTATTCGATCTTCAACCTGCAGGAACGTGGAAGTTTCTTCATCGGACCACAGACTGAAGTGTACGAAGGAATGATCGTTGGTGTCTGTAACAAAGATATGGATATGCCAGTCAACCCGACCAAGAATAAAAAAGCCACCGCAGTCCGTTCAGAAGGTCATGATGAGGCTATGAAACTTACCCCGCCAATCGTTCTGACTCTGGAATATGCGCTGGAATTCATCGGTGATGATGAGCTGGTTGAAGTAACTCCGGATGCCATCAGATTGAGAAAGCGTTATCTGACTGATCTGGAAAGAAAGACCGCTTTCCGCGAGAAGAAAAAACTAAATGAAGAAGAATAGCAGACAGTTGTCTGCTTTCTTTTAATAAAAGAAAACCTCTTAACAGAGGTTAACGCTTTGTAAGACTTAATGGCAACAGCAGACCGTTTTCCTCCAGTAGATTTTGATCTCTTAAGAGTACTTCGGGTTTGCCGTCAGCAACGATTTTCCCATGATTGATGATGATTACCCGCTGACAACAGTCCAGCACAAAGTCCAAATCATGGGTAGTTATTATTTTTGTTGTCGGTAGCTCATTCAGTATTCTGATGATGTTGGCACGGTTAAGAGGATCAAGTGTACCGGTCGGTTCATCCAGCAGAAGGATATCCGGCTGAAGAGATAAGACGGTAGCCAATGAAACAAGTTTCTTTTCGCCGCCGGATAACTGATAAGTAGACTTGTCGCGAAGAGGTTCTATATGAATGGCTTTTAAAGCCTGTTCTACCAGATTTCTCGTTTCTTCTTCGCTATGTCCGTAATTGCGCGGTCCAAAGGCAATCTCATCATAGACATTGCTACAGAACAACTGAGATTCGCTGTCCTGAAACAGGTATGATATCTGAGAACGGATGGCTTTCAGATTATCATTATCCAATTTCAGACCGTTAATGGTTATAGTACCGCTGTTAACTGGCAGTAAACCGATCAGAAGTTTCAGCAGAGTACTTTTACCAGCTCCGTTAGCGCCGATAATACCGACTGATTGCGCTTGCTGAAAGTTCAGATTAAGGCCTTCAAACAGTAATTGTTTCTGATAACCAAAACAGACATCCTTCATTTCAATACAGTAATCAATCATATTAACCTCCGAGAATCAATCTGCCGATAACTTCAAACAGAGGGAAGAAACGCAGAAAGACGATTAGAACAGTGACTGCCAGAAGATAGATTAGATCATTACGATTGAATCTATCCTGACGGTATAAAGGAAACTCGTCGGCAAAGCCTCTTAATTGCATGCTTTGATATAGTGTTGATGATAAGTCAATACTTTTCAGTAACAAATTGCCTGTCAGCGTTCCCCAGTTTTTGTAATGTACACCTTTCTGACCTGGAGCCCGTAAGCTATAAGCCTGCCAGATCGTTGAGGCCTGTTTGAGAATCACGCCGATGTAGCGATAGATCAGCATGAAGACAGTCACCAGTATACGTGGTAGATGCAATTGACGCAAGGCATAACAGAGATGTTCCAGTGGTGTGGTAGCTATCAATATATAAGTTGCTAATACGGAATATATTCCTTTTAACATCAGCGACAGCATGGAGATCATGCCGCTGGTTATAGTAAATCCAAACACTTGGAGAACCGGAGTTTTATCGATAAAGGGATTGAAGATTCCCACAATCATAACTAACGGTAGCACGATTCTTAAGCGGTATAAAGCCTGTGAGAAAACAAGGCCTGACAATTCGAAAAGTACATAAAGATACAGCCCCATGGCTGCAATGCCGTTTAACTGATAATTAGAAAAGGAAACGACCGTTATAAGATACAGAATTGTGGTCAGCAGTTTGGCTAGCGGATGAATGCGCTGAAGAAAACCATCGCGGTGAGCGGATTCATCAATTCTTTCGATCGTATAAAGGGCGTTTCCTAGTTTATTCATTTAAGCGTTTGCTTTTCCTTTGAAAAAGCGCAGAAGCTTGGAAGCTACAAAGCAGATTAATGCAACAATAAGACATCCTACAATGCCGGAAACAGTGGTGCCCAAAGCACTTTCACTGCCTTTGAAGGCATAGTCAGGTAAGAATGAGAAGAAACTCTGAATCTTATCTGCCAGCGTGTAAAGAGCGCCTTCAGCTTCCAGTTCAGAAGTACCGGCTACTTTTTCCATTGACCACTCCAGTCCATCAGGGAATGCTGAAGCATAAAGGCTTAATAAGCCACCGACGGCAACTGTCAAACCGGCCATGATTGCCATTGTTGTACGGAAAGACAGGCGAGACTGTTTATCTTCAGAATTGTTGACACCCCAGAGCAGCTGCGGACGAACTTCATGGATGAAACATAAGACTGCTGCGGTGATCAGACCTTCAACAAAACCAATAGCCAGATGAATCGGCTGCATGGTCAGTAAGAAGGTTGAGAAAGGTAATTCAGATACACCGGAAATCAGTGTTTCAACACATACGGAGAAAGCGCCAAGCTGTAAGGTGATGACACTTCCCAGAATGGAAGCAAGAATGATCTTGCCCTTGGTAGCCCCGTTTTTCATGATCGGCCGCCAGATCAGTAAGGCACCGATAAAGCAGCCGTAGAAAGCCATGTTCCAGATATTACAGCCCAGAGCTAGTAAGCCGCCATCTGCAAAGAACAGGCATTGGGTTAGCAGAACTCCAATCATCGTCAAAAAGCCGCCATACGGCCCCAGAATGGCCGATAATAGCAGACCGCCACATAAGTGGCCACTTGATCCGGTAGCCGGAATGGTAAAATTGATCATCTGAGTAGCAAAGACAAAGGCGCCCATGACACCCATGACGGCGACTTTATCCTTACTGTCGTCCTTACGGACCTGATTAATGGAATATGCTGCAGCAATTGAACTGGCAACATACATGGTTCCAGCTACGGCTGGAGTGATGAGAGCATCAGACATGTGCATAGAATAATCCTCCTACAAAAAACAGACATAAATCTTTTTCAAAAGATAATATGTCTTCATGAACATAATTCGGAATAATAATTCTTACACGATTCATCGCGGCTGATGTACTTCTTGTATCATCATTATAATTCTAGCATAAAGGCAATTTGTAATCAAACAGGCATGAAAGTATATATGTTTATTAATGATAAATGTTTGTGCTAAAATACAAATAATTGAGAGGTAAGAATATGAAGATTCTGGTAATAGATGGACAGGGAGGCAATATTGGCCGTCAGTTGTCAAAGATGATCATTGATAGCTTCCCGAATCAGGAATTGATAATAATCGGGACTAACAGCTTGGCTACCAGCAACATGCTTAAAAGCGGTGTAAGTAAGGCTGCTACCGGTGAAAATGCGGTAATCGTCAACAGCCGTAATGCTGATGTGATCATTGGACCTTTAGGCATTGTTCTGGCTGATGCTCTTTTAGGAGAAGTAACCCCGAAAATGGCTGAAGCCATTGGTTCCAGCAGAGCTAAGAAGATTCTGATACCAATGTCAAAATGCGATACTCTGATTGCCGGTGTGCGTCTTCAGAGCATGGCTGATCTTTTGGAAGATGCTGTTGCAAAACTCTCAGAAATCATTAACGAATAAACAGCCTGTTTAACAAACCGGAGGTAAAAATGCATAAACTCTATTTGAACTGTGAATCAGGAATTGCCGGTGACATGCTTGTAGCAGCCCTGTTAGATCTAGGCGGAAACGAAGAAAACCTGCGTAAGCAGCTGGCCAGTCTTCCTTTGGATGGCTACCAGTTGAAAGTCAGCCGGGTAAAAAAGAATGCTCTCGATGTATGTGATTTTGATGTAATTCTTGATGAGGATAATCATGACCATGATATGGAGTATCTTCACGGTCATGATCACGAAGAACACGATCATGAACAAA
>Ga0247611_10008776_pt1 | contig 12356 bp, 15 predicted proteins | sample 177DNAGHGhighgp2_FD_192422 | JGI IMG/M metagenome (GOLD analysis project Ga0247611, IMG submission 192422) | Sheep rumen microbial communities from Palmerston North, Manawatu-Wanganui, New Zealand - 1770 DNA GHGhigh gp2 | ecosystem: Host-associated > Mammals > Digestive system > Stomach > Rumen... | reverse complement strand
ATTTTACCGCGCTTTACTTTTACACGTAAACCCTGATCCTTACAGATACGTTGAATAAACTCTAAATCATGTTCTGCGCGTTGCTCAATTCTTTCGTAAACGATAGCAGGAGCTTTATACAAAGTAGCAAGACCAGCTTCCCCAGCAATATCTGAAATGACCTCTGCAAGAGATGCCTCTGACCATGCCCTTGTTTTTTTCTGATTCATCAAAGAGCTTCGAACAACAGCGGGGATTGCTTTGATTGTCACAATATCCCCGCCATCCATGCTGACCTCAAGCTCAATCTCATCAACTTCAAAATCACCACAATCTAAAACACCAGATTCACCCCAAAAACCCCAATTGTACGTGAAAAATTTTGCCTCAATTTTATCGCCAGGTTGCGGCATCCATGGTCCTTGAAATAGCCGTTCTCTATCCTCTAATACCAACTGCAAGTCATCAAGCTCATCATCGGGCTTGTCGGTATATGATATTGTTATGAGATATTTTGTAATCTCTTTTGTAACATCTTTACCGCTTATAGATACAAAAATCTCAGTTCTACGCATTTACAATTCCCATGGTGGTAATGTTTGTTCAGGCTCTTTTTTTGATACGTCAATTTCAATTGGGATATCACCAGAAAAAATCAAAAGGTCTGCATACTCAACATTTATACCAACAATATCACGCATAAAATGTTCTTTTCCTAACCATTCTTTCGCGTGCATATCCCACATTTGTCCTTGTACCGTATCAACAATTTTATTGGACATGCGCTAACCTTCTATTTTGTTGTTGCATATCTCCAATAGCCCTACGTACCATTTTATCAATATCAGGTCTTAACGCTTCCAGTCGTCTTTTTAGTTCGTTTGCATGGGTTCCATCAATTGCAAAGTCTTGGTTCATATTAATTTCAATATTTGATGAATTTTTTTGTTTTTCTTTTTTAGGCTGTATAGGAGTTACATTTGTACTTTGCAATAATTCCTCTGTTTGAGGAACTTCTTTGATAACCGTGCTAACAACTGGAGACATTGCGGTATTATTAGAAAAGAATTTGCCAAAGGTATTTTTTAGTAATGTTTTAGCAGGAGCAAATTGTTTTTCTAAAACTTGCAATCCACTTTCCGCTTTTTCCTTAGCTATCTCTATTACCTGTGGAGCATTTTCTTTTACATTTTTAACAACATTAGCCGCAATTGGCATGGAGGGAGCTTGTTTTTCCTCAGTCTTTTGAGGGGCAACTATCTCTTTGATACTTTTCGGCACAAAGGGATTTATCGCAGATAAAACAGAATCCTTTGTCTTCTCAAAACCTTCTTTTGCACCCTTTAAAAGAGGCTCCGCAAGTTTTGTAACTTCGGGCTTCTTTTCTTTCATCTTTTCCCAAAGGTTTGAAAGAACAGGGGAGGGCACAAGTTGAATTGGTTTATCCTCGGTTTCTTTCCCTTCTTGAACTTTTTCTTTGATTAACTGTGTATTTTTATTGTTATCGGGATTTATTAATTTTGGGGTACTTTTTGGTTTCGATACTTGGGGTTTTGTTGCAAGCAGCGGTGGTTGATTTATTGTGACACTTGGTTGCGGAATATCCTGTGGAGGAACAGCTACATTTATAGGTTGTGGAATAGCCTCTTTTTGGGATATGATTGTTGGTTTTTGAGCAAGTTGCGATACTTTTTGACCACGAGGACGGGCATTTTTTTGTGCAGGAAAGTTCGTCACAAAAACAGGAACAGGTTTTTCCGTGACAATTTCTGTAGGCTGGTCCGATACAGGAACTTGCTTACCGCTGATACCACCACCTTTTACGGTAGATGCTGGAGTTGTTACCGTATGAGAAGAACTTTGCGTACCGCGAGCCAGCTTAGTTGCTGGTGTACTACTCGCTCCACTAGCAAGAGGAACTCGTTTTGCCGTACCAGTGGACATACCGGCGGGGATAAATTCCGTTGTGAAGTTTTTGTTGTCACCCGCAAGTCGAACAATGGTAGTAGGCCCAGTTTCTTTGGTCTTTGCAGATGAGGAACTTCCACCACCTCCACCACCTGCACGAGAACGACCTCCGCCGCCGCCTCCTCCTGTTTTTGCTTTACCACCGCCACCACCTTTCGGAGCAGGAGGTGGAACTGGCATACCTTGAGAAACTTTGGCAGCGTTTGGTGTTTGTCCTTTTGGTGGTTCCCCAATTTTCGGCGGTTCTAGAGTTCTTTTTTTTTCGTTATGCCTAGAATCTCCCGACATTACGGCAGCAGCATTTTTAGCGGTAGAGTTCTTATGTCTACTATCGGCTGACATTGCCCTTGTAGCTTCACTTGCCGCAGCTGCGTTTTTTCCTTTTCCGGCGGCCTCACTTACACCCTCAGCAACACCACCAAAAATACCAGCCACAAAATTTTTGATTTCTGTGGCGGTATCCATTACCCATGCAAAACCAGCTTTTAACCACCCAAACAGAGAATCAAAAACCGCTTGTATACTAGCTGCTATGCCACTAAACCACTCAACCGCAGGAGAAAAAACGTTTGTAATTCCAGTCCAGCAATAATCAGCTGCGGCAACAACACCATCCCAAACACCAGTCAATATATTAGAAACGACATTCCATGTTTCAATCAAAAAATTTGCAACGGGTGCGCATGATGATGCAATCCAATTCCATGCTGTGCTTGCTGTATTAGAAATGACATTCCAAATTGAAATTAACCAATCGGAAAAAATTGACCACGTTGTTTGAATAAACGTAATGACCGTTGTTGCTGTACTGCCAATAAAATTCCAAGTTGTGCTAGCTGTATTAGAAATGCCTGTCCATAAACCTGTAAAAAAGGAACCAACGGTATTCCATGTTGCTGTTATTAAAGTTGCAACACCAGAAATAATATTTCCAACACCGTTCCAAACTGTTGATGCAAAACCAGACAAGCCGTTCCAAATACCAGAAATAGCGGAGACACTTCCTCTCCATACGTCTGTGATAAAGTTTGCAACACTAGAAACAACAGGCTTTATCCTATCAATATATGGGGCAATCCTTGAGTATATAGCTGGCCCAACTGTTGAGAAAAAGGTTTTAACCCCTGCCCATGTATCAACAATCCAATTTTTGGCACTCGTTGCTACGCTTGAAATGGACGAAAAAACACCAGAAAACTTTTTGCTTACAGCTTCCCAATTCTCGTAAACGTACCAAGCAGCAACACCAAGACCAACGAGTAAAGCTCCTATACCTGTTGAAATAAGGGCAACTTTTACACCAGATCCCAAAAGCAGAGCAGCTCCACGAGCGAGCAAAAATCCTCTTTGAAGAGCGAGCAATCCTCCGCCCATTATGTTTGCGGCAAGAAAAGCGACTTTCGATGCGACAGAAAAAGCTAAAAAACCACCTACGGCTAGGGCAATACCTTTCGAGAGATTAGGGAATTTCTCCGTAAAACTTGCGATACCACCCGCAACAGTTGTGAGGACATTTGCAGCACCAGTGATCACGGGCAAGAAAAAATTGCCAATAGTAATGCCCACATCAGACCATGCGGAGCCAAGACGTTTCAAGGCACCCTGTGTTGTGGCTGTCATTCTATCGGCTGTTGTTTTTGCCACACCATCACAGTTTTTGATCTGCTCCATGTATTTTTCGAGAGCAGTGCATTGTTTCCCCGCCATATTGGTGATTGCGTTGCCGTATTTGTCGGTAGTCTTAAACGCCTCATCACCCAAAACCATTAAAGCGGAAACGGCCTCAGTACCTGCGATATCCTTAAAAATGTCTGCCTTTTGCGCATTGCCCATGTCTTTTGTTTTGACCATCAACTCAGTCAAAAGATCAGACATTGGACGCATATTCCCTACGGCGTCTTTCGTTGAAATGGCTAAGGACTCAAGAGCTTTTTTTGCCTCTGAAGGTGGTGCAGCCATCCGGAGCATGATGCTACGCATTGCCGTACCGGCCATCGAGGACTGGATACCAGCATTGTGCAGCAACCCCGCCATAGCGGCGGTATCCTCAAATGTCACACCAAGACTTTTTGACACTGGAGCAACATATTTCATTGTTTCACCAAGTGTCTCAAGTGTTGAATTTGAGGACGTAAAAGTTGAAACTAGAACATCAGAAACATGCCCCATGCGCTCCGCTTCAATACCAAAGCCTGTCATCATATTTGATGCAATATCACAGGCTACACCGAGATCGCTTCCTGAAGCCGCAGCAAGGTTGAGCGTTCCCGGTATCGCGGCATACGTTTGTTGCGTGGAAAATCCTGCCATTGCAAGAAATTCCATACCCTTTCCAGCTTCAACGGCAGAAAATTGGGTATCTCTTCCCATCTCTCTTGCACGAGCGGACAAGATATCCATATCGGCGGCAGATGCTCTTGAAACAGCACCAACTTTTGCCATTTGCTGCTCAAAATCCATGGCCAATTTTGCGGGGAAAGCAACACTCATTCCCGTAGCAACCGAGGACATGAGTTGCCCTTGCAGTTCACTTCGCCTTGAGGAATTAGCTTGCATGGCACTTTGATTGGCCATGAGCCTTCCTCGATGCGCACTTGCCACAGCCATAGATGCTGAAAGTCCGCGATACTCTTGCGAGAGGTTACGGATACTACCGGCTACACTTCGAGCTTCTGCAATGCTGTTTCGATAGGCCGCAGATTGACGTGCAAAAGACGATGACAGACGGTTGACACGGCTCTCAGCCAACGAGATTTGACGCGCAAGGATACCTGTTGCACCACCAGCAGCACGTGCTTGAGCTTGTAAGTTTGCTAAATTTGCACGTGCAGCATTGAGTGATGTCCCAAGATTTCGCAGTTGCCCACGCTGTCGCTCCAGCTGGGCACCCAATTGACCTGTTGGTGTGCGCTGCATCTCACGGATTGCGCGTGAGAGAGACTGCACTTGGCTTTGCGCACCAGAAAACATTAAACGGAAACTGCTACCCAGTGTTCCGTTTAACGTCATTGATAGGGATAATTCTCTAGCCATCGTTACTATCTCTCTCTAGCTCAACAGCTGCATTGACGTAATCCGTAAAGGTATCAATATCCATTTCCCGTACTTCCGTACGAGAAAAATTGGCGTATTTACAAAGAGCAATAATTGCTTTTCGAAGGTCTCTTAGTGTTTCTCTGTTGTCTCTGTCACTTCTCTGTACAATGGTTCTTGCCGTTTCAAAGGGGCGTTGATTTCCTCAAAGGCTCTTCGAATTGCGGAATAATCGTCTTGATCCATTTCCCGCAGACTTTCATATTTCAGGCCTGTGATAATGGCGTAAGTGCAAATTTCAATTGCGAGAAGGTTTTCCCTTGATTTTCCAAGGGACAATGCCATTTCAATTGCATCCTCTTCCTCACCAACTGTTGGGCGGTGAATTTTGACGGAGGAAACCATTTGTCCTGCACTTTTTTCAACAGGAAACATTAAAGGGACTTCATATTCTTTTCTTGGCTTGCTCATCATAACTCCTATACAGATACACCCATATCTGATCTCACACCCGCTAAAAGATCTGTGCCATTAACACGATGCACAAAATTCAGCTTATCAATTACGAGTTTTTCCTCACCTTCAAGGAAACACTCAAGACGTGTGATCTCAAACTCTGTTTCATTGCTGCGCTTTTTACCCTGCTCCAATGATCCCAGAGAATTTGTCTTTACCCTACCAATAAAATTGATTCTCGTAGGCTCATTAGCCCGCAGACCCGTTGTTGGATCAGAGTGTTGCTGCGATACGTAGCACTCATACAGTTGGCTCTGTGTCCAATCGAGGATTTGATAGTACTCGTGTGTCGGGTTAGTCCACGTCAATTTGATTGTCATTGACTGCGTAAGCCCAACAACAGGCGATTCAATCTCACCAGCTAGACCTGCACCGTTTAATGTCTCTGTGATATACGCAACTTCGGGCAACTCAATAGTTGCTACACCCAAAAAAGAGTTGCCTTGATTGTAGATCCGGTACGCAATTGTTTGCTCAGGATGATGACCGCGCATATTGCCTCCTAATCAAAAAGTACTGCGAGATTTTCGGTGTCAAATTCAAACGCGCAGTCAATCTCACGTGCAGCAGGTGGTGGTGTAAAATACAAGTGGAAACGGATAATGCCGTCAATAAGATCAATTATCGGATTTTCTTTTTCCTCAAAAGCGATACGGCCACCGAGAATAATTTCTCTCGATGTATAGCCCTCAAGACGGATGTTTTCAGACCGTAAAATCGTCTGAATTAAACGTCTTGTCATTGGAGCATCGACTTTCTGAAAATACGTCAAAATGAACGTATTTTGGTACCAATTAAACATACGCCTAATCGGCTCTTGGCAATCTTTTGGATCTGTGTTCCCCGGATAGCAGCTCATTCTTCCGCCCCATGTCCTCAAACCACCGATCCAGTTGAGCGCGGAAAAAATCCCCTCACCATTAAGGTAATTGACTTTATCCATGCCCAGAGAAATTTCTTTCCACTTTCCAGAACTCTCAACTAGGCCAATAGACGTGATATTGAGATGTTTGTTTGATGCTGATGCGTACGGAATATCCCCATTATCACTGTCAACTTGAGACATTAACCCTGTCAGGTGTGTTGCCAGTCCGTACACATTGTTGCCAAGTTTTACTTTTGGCCAACACACAATCAGACGTTCATCCGACAAGTTGTTGTTCTGTTTGTACGCAGGAACCTCTGTATATTTTGTGACTCCTCGACTGCCAGAACTTGGAATATCAACAATAGCAATAGCCTGAAAAAGACCATTAATATCATGAGCTTTTGCGGCCATCACAACTGCAACAGCGGGATCCTCACCAAATTTCGGGCACAAAATAGAGCCTACGCATTTTCGATACAAAGGAAACACACTATCAACTAGCTCTAGGCCTGTTGCATCACCATTGGCATCAATACCACCAATGATATCCGCGCTGGTTACTTTTGATATGTCAGCAAATTCGTACGAGACTTTGATAGTAGCATTAGCCGCAATAGCTCCACCAATTTTCCGTGTAATCGTTCCAGCAACCAAATTGACGGTATAATCCGTTCCAGCTACGCAATTGGTCTCTGGATTCGCACCGTTAGCAGGGGCAACCACTTTGACGTTTGATATACCTTTGTTTTTAAGCGTTCCAACGTCACCCTTTAAAACAACGTTTTCATTTGTCACCGTTGTTTTGTGTTTTGAGGGATCGTAAACGTTGGCACAAATTATTGGCGCACCACGGTACAAAGCAAAGTGTGAATATATCAATTCTTGAAGGCTGTACTCGCTGAAATTTTCAGCATCCCATCCCATTTCTGCAACAAATTCACCATAGCTAAAATAACAACGCAATTTGTTGACGTACCTAGGTTTGTCGGAATCGAGCGTATCAACGGCCGCAGTGCCAACGGCAAAAACAACGTTACTGTCTACCGTTACAGGAGGCAGCAGCTGTGTAGGCACTTCACTCGTGTAAACACCATGTTTAAAACCAGCCATTACTTCCCTCCACGATTAGCTTCTCTTTCCTTTTGTATGATTTTATAAGCTTCATACAAAACAGAACCTTTCTCTTTTATTGCATTTTTTGATTGTGCAAGTTCAGTGATCGGTACAAGCAGTTGATCAAGTTCAGGGTGCTGTATTAGAGCATCTTTAAGACCGGCTACACCACGAACATCAAGGATAATTGCGTTTTGCATCAACGGTAAACCGTACGGACGAGAGGGTCCTATATACATTCGCTGTGTCATTTATTATATGCCTCAATTATTTTGGTTGAGAAATCTAACGGTGTAATCGGGACGTTGTAATGCCATTTTGTGACAATGGTTGCCGCGTGATATTCCGACCATTTCCTCTCAGGACTTGGTTGTTCCGATTCAATTGCCCATTCTCTTTGAAAACGTCCCGCAACAACACGATTTTGATACCTGTGTAAAATTTGCATTACCGCATCATTTAACTCAGCGAGCAAAATTCCGGCCTGTCTTTGATTGTCCGGAGCGTAAACCCCAATTGCGATTGCGATTGTTTCAACAATTGAGGCTTCCTGTTCGACCTCTTCCATTTCACTTCCTGCCCATCGAATCACAATGGAAGGAAAAACTTCCTCACCTTGTTCCTGTGGCCATGCGTGCAGAAAAATCCGTACGGGCTGATCAGCTCCCATGGTGGAAGGAAAGAGATAATCTCCCAGCTCTTTTTGAAAAACATCTTCTAATGCCAACAAAAGCTCTCGTGATCTCATCTCGTCACCCCTGCCAGCATTTCATTCATCTCATTAACAACGTTCTGAAGAAATTCACGTTCCCCTTGTTCCTGCAAAATTTCTCTTGTTTCTCGTCTTGTAACTGCTTGAATACGAGAAGGACCGAGTAGATACATTATATCCTTGCGTCTTCCACCACGTTTCCGAACAAAAAGCGCATAGCCGCCCTGACGTTTGCGTGCAACAAAAGGCGGCGTAAATCCGGGTATCATTTGCGCTGTACGAGTACCACCGCGCTTGATCTGCGTTGTTACACCACCAACAGGACGAGGATGTGTCGGTTTTTTTGGGCTTGGCCTAAAATGATACAGTCCAAAGCCTCTGTTTCCCGAAAAACGCACTGCTCCAGACATTTGCTGTGCTTTTTTCTTCTTAGTTTTATATTTCTTTGAACGTGCGGTATATGCTTCTTTAGATATCCTATCAGCGGTACTGATTATATCGACAATGGTTTTATTAACAGCTTTATTAACAGCGTTTATTGTATCTCTATCAAGACCTTCTCGTAGTCTTCTACCAAAAGAATTTAACAAAATATTTTCAAAACCATTTGTATCAATATTAAAATCAGCCATTATGAACGCTCCTTATACAATACGAGCGTTACTAAATCTTCACTATCACAAGATAAAACATGCCATTTTTCACCGTTAAAATAGCATGTTTTTTCAGGGTAATATTTTCCGTAAGCTATATCTTTTTTTCTCACATAAAGCGTAACACTATCCGCAACAACGGGTCCTCTATCATCAGCCGTATCACGCAAAAGAATATCTGTGCGCTCAACAACCGCTAGCATCGAGTGGCCATCTAATACGATTTTTTCTCCAAACTCTTCCGTTTCAAGAAAAACATCGTCAATGTCTTCAAGCATTACATCTTTAAGATTTTGCATTATCGTAATTCATCTTGTGGTGGCATGTTTCACAGTTGTGACATGATAAATCGTCCATATCTGACTTAAATGGACATTGCCTTGCGTGTAACATTTTGTCATGTTCACCCATGCTATTTCGGACGCTATCCATGTCTTCCTTATCCATTAAATCTAAAGTCGTTAATCCAAATTTCTTAACAAGTACAATATCAATAATCTTTTGACCAAAAATTGATACGAGTACACCAACACCTATTTCAATGCTTGGTGTTGTTTCGGGATAAAAATAAGGAAGAAGCAAAACACTACCAAAACCTAAAACCATGGCACTTAATGACGTAAAAATGAGGTTACCAATTATTCCTGTTATATTCCTCATTTTATAGCCATTTTTTATTTTTCGTAAGCCCCAAAAAAAAGCAGTTGCAAAACAAATAGCAACTAGAGGCCAAGCGTCACGAATAACGGAAAGATACTCGGACGCATGTGTTTGACATTCCATAGGTTCATTCATTCCCTAGACCTCTGCAACAACTTTTTCCAACTTTTTTGCTGGTCTATGTTTATTGTATTTTTTAAGTATATTTCAAAAACCGCATCTAGTTCAGAGTACGCTTTCTGAATATCAGTTATGTTTTTCGTTATTTTCTCGTACTCAAAATAGAAAAACGTATTAAAAGAAATTGAACAAATAAAAGCAGTGATACCTAAAATTTTAAATACATATTGCAGGAAGTCTTTCATTCATCAATGCTCGCCAAAATTTTTCCCTCGGCTACACGCCGACTATGGTAACCTGCCCATATTGAACGATTTTGGAACATTGCTGCGGCCTCTTTCCATCTTCGTTCTATCAAAAGTTTCCAAATGTTAGGAAACTTTTTTGGGCTGCCTGTACCACGCTGATACAAAATTGATGTAATGACTGCTTGAGCTTGCCATGGGATCTCATTAAACGCTCCAGCTCCCGCATCTCGATCATAGCGTGCCGCAATAATAGAGATGTGATGATTGTGCATACAACGGTCAAGCTCTTCTGCTTGCTCTTGCGTCAAAGTCAACGGCATTTTGTGCAGGACTTCTACAGCTGCTTTTTTTGTTTTTTGCAGGTAGGGACGAACGGCATCAATTGTTTCATCACAGACTCCAATACGTTTGAGCGTAGGTTCGTCCGTCTGCCCTAAATCAACACCTGTACCGACAGTTACCCCAGAAACACCCATCGGAATATAACGAGCGGGGTTGGGTCCACCTTTATAGTTTGCGGTTTTACCATCTGTGGTATCACAAGGAATATATCCAACAGTTTGACGTTTTCCTTCAAACCGTGATAAAACTTCTCTAATTTTATCTTTATAAATCATTCTATTTTACCCCTTGGGCAGCAAGTTCTTCAGGAGCTTGTTGCTCTTTTATTTTTGGTGTTTCTTTTACCGTAGTTGCCTTGGCAACTGCATAACCCTGCTCTACACAACCGCGTCCAATTTCATTTTTTACGTTAAGTTCCGTTTGTGGCAGGTAAAACTTACCATCAATAAAACATGATGTTTTTAATATAATTTGCATAGCAAAAACCTATACAACATTATTAAAAAGAACAGACCATGCAGGGTAAAAACAAATTGGGAGGGGTCTTGATTCCGCGTATGTATGTGTTGGAGAAGGTGGCAACGGATCTTTGTAAGCACGTACAAAATAATCAGTTGGTCCTTCACAGTATTCATCTACAGGACGAGCATACTCAATCACATTTTCAGCTTGTCTTGTAATCAAAAGTGCTGATTTCGGAGGTATGAAATACTTTTTAGTATTATCAACGTCCATATACCAACCGTTGTAAACATAAAGATGTACACCGTTCCAAAGTCCTCGATCTAACGAGTTCATCGCAAGATTGATGTGGGACCCACCGTCAATCCTAAAATTAACGTCAATAGACTCTTTAACATCAGGATGTTTCCGGAAGGCATTCCACGCTTCCCCGCCCATGATCAAGTCAGTACCCGCAGCACCATTACAGTCTTCCATGATCAACTGATGTGCCATCTCAATTTGCTGCACAAGGTCTGATGTTTGACTGTTCCACTTGTCACTGGCCGCAACATTGATTGTGTGAGATGCTGGACGCTGGTAATCAATAATTTGTTTGACTTCCAGCTGGTCATTGTCACGAGAGTACAGTTTCACAACACCGTCAACGGCCGCCTGTGCGCACATGATTTCAAGCATGTAATCGTGATCCTGACGATGCGCGTCTAAATTTTCAGCGAGCAATCTCTGATATGGGTCAACAGGTTTGTCGTAAATCGTTTGACCAATAGTCCGTTGAAATAAAGAGTCGAGCTTCTTGAAACTGCGTACAGTAGCAAAACGCGGTGCTTTAACCATAGCTGTTTGCCAGCCAGTAGGTTGCCGCAGCTCCCCAGGGGCGTAATTGCTCACAACAGGAATAGCGTTTTGCCCATGCACTTGTGTGTGGATTTCAAAAAGCTCCTGATCTGAAGGTGGATTTACTTTAAATAGAGTTTTAAAAAGCCCCCACTTAGGAGGACGCATATGTATAACTTTGATCAACTCAACGGTTGTCAAAGATGTAATATCTGTAAGAGGCGATACCATTTTTTGAACTCCTATCGAATGTAAAGGCCTTTTTTGTTCAGAACTGCGGCAATAGTATCTACGTTAGCACCTTCGGCAACAGTAACTTGATCTTTAACAATATCACCATGCCAAACAAGAACAGTTGATGTTTTTTCCGTAGCATTCAACTTTACAGGGCCAAAGAGGACACCTACAACATCATCAATGCTAATAGAATCTGTTGCTAAAGATGCAACACCATTTTTAATAACGAGAACAGCTCCCGGCTTTAAATCAAGATCACTTTCTGCGGTTAATTCAAGTTGTTCTCTAACAATTGGATGTTCACGGAATACAGTTTTTGGAGCATCAAAAACTGCAAAAGGCTCAAAAGTGCTGCCCATATTAACTCTCCTTCCGGTAATTTCCTGCGGCTTTCAGCCATTCTTCACGCTGTTCCGCCTCAATTTTTTCCTTGCTTTTTTGCGGAATGGCTGTAGCGGGTTGCGCTCCTTCTAAAATTGCGGAAAGCGCGGCTTTAACTCTGGCATCAACGTCATCTTGTGCAGCGGGTTGTACTTTTTCAACTCTCACTTCCCCAAACAGGTTTTTCACAATGGAAAATTGTTCTGCAGAAAGACCTGTTGCAAGAG
>Ga0247611_10008775_pt1 | contig 12357 bp, 12 predicted proteins | sample 177DNAGHGhighgp2_FD_192422 | JGI IMG/M metagenome (GOLD analysis project Ga0247611, IMG submission 192422) | Sheep rumen microbial communities from Palmerston North, Manawatu-Wanganui, New Zealand - 1770 DNA GHGhigh gp2 | ecosystem: Host-associated > Mammals > Digestive system > Stomach > Rumen... | reverse complement strand
GGTGTATAAGTTGCTGAATACGTTGCTGCAGCACCGGTAAAGGTAGGCTGTGACACTGTACCAGATGGAGTACCTACTGCATTAATAGTTGCCTTCGTTCCAGAGAATGTAGGTTTACTTACTGTACCCGCGGGAGTCCCGACTGGACTAAGGGTTGCGGCAGTTCCTGTAAAACTAGGCTTGCTTACTGTACCACTAGGCGTTCCCTTAGAGGTGAGTGTGACCGCCGTTCCGCTAAAAGTAGGCTGACTAACAGAACCTGCAGGAGTATATGTACCTTTTAATCCATCAATATGCATACTCGTATTACCCATTTCCTCCCAAGAGTAAGTAACAGTACTTCCATTTACATTTTTAACAGTTATATATTCATCATAAACATCATTTCCGCCATCATTAGGAGAATACACTAAAAAAATACAAGATTCAGTACCTCCTGCAACGTAACTTGGTGAGTCTGGATCGTAATCACCAGCTGCCGCAACAAGAGTACCTGTAATTTCAGTTCCGCCTGCGGGAGTCCACTTTATACCTTGAGGGGTATCCGCAGCCGCAGAACATTTATGATATACATATTTATTAAGTTTATCTACTCTTTTATCGTGTAATTCATAAGTCCCTCCACCAGGATCTGTTAAATGGTCTAAATAAGGAGTATTAGCCATTATTATTTCCTCCTTCTACTATTATTATATTATCTTTTGTAAAAACTATCCCCGTTGGATCATTTTGGGGAATATAACACGTTACTTTATTGTTCCAATAATTTTTTTCAGATGCGGTAACGTGTATTTCTGTATTTAAAATATGACTTAAATAATCTTCATCTTGAAATGGTAGACTCTTTATGTAAGCCATACCATCTCCTACGCGGATACCGGGGATGTTTCTGCCTTGGTCATCCTGGCGGTAATCGCTCCAGATATATATAGCGCCTTCCTCTGATATCTGCGGCGGTTCCTCGTCCCACTCGGCAGTTGTCATACAAGTGTATGGAAGTTCTATATTAGAATTTGAACCGTCGTTGCCAGTTAAAGAGATGATCTTCCCGGTGCGCGTCAGTTCGTAAAGGACGCCTCCACCGGCGCCCGCAACTGCTTCATTAACAAATTCAGTAGTTGCTAATCTCTCACTATTGTCAGGATAGTCAGGAGTTGGCGCAGTTGGTTCGCCCGTAAAATGAGGACTATCTATATCTGCTTTTTTCTTAATTTTTTTATTAAGTAATCCATAAGTAATTATATCCATTACAACATCTCCCACCTTCCTTTTGTATTTAGCATATAAACTTCTGAATCTTCAATGCATATAGCAACACTACCAGGTGCAACTTGATTAAAATTAGTTGGAAGACTTGCTATATCTTCTATTTTATCAATAACAAACTCTGTATAATAAGTGTTATTGTGATCTTGCTGTTTAATTCTTGTATATCCCATTGATAAAACACCTCTTTCTGATTTAATCTAATCTATAAATTATTTGAAAATAATATTAAATACATTAAAGTATTTTGACAATAAAAAATAGGGTGCTATAAAAGCACCCTAAAATATCTAAAAGCCTTCTTTAATTCTAGTTTTCGGAGCAAGCCATCGTATCCGCTCCAGCCACCTTAATGACACTATATCTTTCCTTATTTAATACATCAAGCATAAGTTCAAGAGCAGTCTTACCTGACATTACCTCTTCCATCTGACTCATTGAGAATCCGGAAATATAATTGAACTTAGGGCCAATGGCTGGAATATTATTAGACCTTGCATCAAGATTCCAGAATGTAACCTGTGGCATTTCGTAACCGGCAGCCGCCCATTTCTTCTGAATCTTCTCAAATAAAGTTCCAATTTCATTTCTATTAAGAGATGATGTATTCCAGGAGTAAAGACCAGTAGTTTCTAATGTTATACATCTATCGAACTCCATATCAGAGAAGATATATAAACGCGCAGGAAGGTCGCTTTGAGGTAACTTATGGGCTATAGCCGAGTCGAGGATCAAATCCATAGCAGCCGCAACATTAGTATTCATTTCCCAATTAGCACCTTTACATCTTAACATTTTATCAACAATGTTATCTCCTTCAAATTCAACTAACTCTGGTTGAGCAGAAAATGTAATGAAGTGATTAGCAAAAGGCCCGTGTGACTTAGTAGCAACGTATGCGCCCATACCAACGGCAGCCGCAAGAGGCTGACCATACATAGAACCAGATACATCAATCATTGCTATTGCATTTTCTTCTCTACCCTGGTAATAATCCTTGAGATTATCCCAATATTTGCAAAGCATATCTACATCAGTTTCACTTAAATTAGAAGTACGCCATCCATCACCAAAAACTCTCTGTGCAATATCAACAGGATTCAGTACACTTGCATTAACTTTAGTTTTCTTATCTGCCATAAATGCTTTATATCTTGCGGCAGTCACTTCTTTTACTGCGAAAGCATTTTTATATCTCATTCCCGCAACTGAAGGGATCTTATCAAACTCTATTTCATCCCATCTGTTTTCAGACATAAGTCTTTCAAGAACATTGATCTTTTTACGAAGTCTTGAGAGAACTTTACGATACTCTTTAGGACTACAAGCAAGTTCATTAATAAGCCATTTAGCTTTAGCTTTTGTTTCTTTTGATGAAGCATTTTCTGATGGCATCCACTTGCCTAAAAGAGAAGGGGTTTTACTCATTTCATCTGTTGAAAGCTGTTCTGCAATAAAAGCTAAAGAGTCATAAGCAAAATTAGTTCCTTTATTGGCATAGGCTATGTCAATGAGATCTTGCCATCTGCCTACTACTTCAGGTATGAATTTTAAGTTTGCGCGAGCTGTGGCCTCATCGTTACGTACAAGCCACTTATACGCAACCCGGAAGAACCGTCTCTCTCCTTGACCACCTCTGCAATCACGTAAATAGAATAAACACTTGAGCGCAAGCTCCTTATCCTGGCGGTAAGCATCACCAAACAGTTCTTCAACTTCTTTATCAGTTCTCTTACGGTATGCGCCGCCTAAGGCAAACATATCCAGGACCTTGTCCAGAGAGGTATTATGCTTCACCGCGCCGTTTTCCGTATATCCAAAATTATTATCTTCTTTCATAGCATTTAATAAACCCATTATTTTTCTCCTTTTCTCTCATAAAAAAATAGGCGCGAAACCATAATGCTTCGCGCCTCATTGATATAGTAACATATCATTAAAGAGTTTCTTGCTAAGGACTAACAATATTTACCATATCAATACTATAAAAGCATAGATGTTGTTCTATATACATTTACGATAAATAAAATTGCTGGATGTCCTTAACTCTTTTACTAAGCACGTTCTTCTTATCATCATAACCTTGTAAATTATATAAAGAATAAATCGCTGTGAGTGCTTAAAAGTTTATTTATTATTATATTTCTGTGCTATTGCTCTAGCCTTACGAATAGTATTCTTATTTGTAAGTTTCTTCTTATTATAAAGGTCTAACAAATAAGCTTCTTCTTTTGTTCTAAGAAGGTAGAGATCATCACCTTCCTGTTTTAGGGCTTCTGCACTGTTGTTTTCTGGCACATTCTTAGCCATAAAACTCTTACGAAATGAATATATATCTTTTGCCATATTTATTACCTCGCTTGTTTAATTATAGGTCTGCGGGAAGGGCTCGAACCTTCGACTTTCGGCTTTTTACACCAAATATTATTCCCACTACACTACCGCAGACTCAGCCTATGAGTTACCCACAGAAAGGAGGGAGCTGGGGTTAGAGGTTACGCTCCTCTACCTCGTGGGTCAAAGCCACGCTTGCTACTACTACAACAAACCCCAGTATGTTAAGCTAAATAATCATCAAGAGTTATTTGTTTTTCTTTTTCAAAAAAATGAAATTCTCGATGACAATTAGCACATAAACAAATACATTTTTCAATTTCACTATAAACTTTATCAAGTTTATAATTATTAGAAATCATACGAGATACTTCAACATCTTTCTTAGATGGATCAATATGATGAAAATCTAGAACGTAACCTCTGTCATCTCCACATTTTGCACATTTATATTGAGCTTTTAATGTTTGTATTTCTTTTTGTTTCTTTGCATAAGCATCTTTCATATATTGAGAATGACAATATTTACAATCTGCTCTACGCTTTCCATTCTTTTTATCTCTCCAATTAAAATCAGTAATAGGTAAAATTTTACCACATTTTGAACATTTTTTTGTTTCCATTTATTTATCTCCTTCTTACATAATTATTTCTAATATATATAAAAAGTATAAATAGTATTTTTACCTATTTTGACCATTTTTTTTGAGCTATCGCCAAGCCTTACCACTTGGCGACTGCCCAATATACCGGGGACCGTCGTCCCCGCAAGATACATATATAAGTCCGGACTCGAACCGGAATCTCCTAAGCATCATCTCAGGTGTCCTATCCTATTAGACGACTCTCCCTAATGGCCGGAAGACGCTAAAGTATTGCTGGATGTATCTTCTGTGATTTTTCAAGACTCTTCTTTCTATTACTCTCCCATTTGAGTTACTAGCGCCTTAGTGCACAAGATAAGATTCGAACTTACAACAAATAGATTAAATAATTTTTGCTGAATGAGTCTTAAAGTGCAAGCGAAGGGAGTCGAACCCTCAATCCCAGTGGGCGACGGATTAACCAACGCACACTCTGTAGACTATGCGCTCGTTAAGTCCGTTCTGTATACCTATTCCAGCACGCTTGCATATTGCGGGGAGCACGTCCAAAGTGACTTTGAACGCCAACCCGCGCTCCTTTTATCTCTTTCTATTGTAATCCCTGTGCTATTATGTTTACACCACAAGACCTGGGAAGAAAGAAAATGTACTGCTATCAGAGGAAAAAGGTAAGTTCCACAGTACATTAATAAAAACCTCGATAGCCTGCCGAGAGCGGACAGCAATCCCGCTACACCCATAGGTCTAAACGCTATGTGGGTTTCAGTTTGATTTTACCCTACTCGGTTATCTACCCTTTGAGGAGTACTTCGCTTTCTTCTTTATTGATTAACGGTAGGAAGAAGGAACAAGTACCAACAAAAAAGACCTTGTTTTGTGCCTTCAGGACGAAGGTTATAGCAGGAACGGGACTTGAACCCGTAACACCAGATAATGACTCTGGTAAGTTTCCATTACTCCATCCTGCGTCATTAAGCCTATGATTTATCACGGTAGCATAAGCACTCCGAGTTGTGAGAAACGCCACTACAGCGTTCCGTTCTATGTCAAGGATTATTAGACGGAAACGGACAAGCCACTTATTAAAACCTTAAAGATTTAATAAAGAATACTGCTCTCTCCTCTTCGTACCTAAAATACGACGGTTGTAACACCTGACTTTATTAAAGTACCCCACAAAGGAATCGAACCTTCATTTCAGAGTTCGTAGCCCTGTGTTCTTTCCATTAAACTAATGGGGCATTTCTTAACTTTTATATATATTATGGTAACTCAAATTTTTATATTTTATCTTAGGTAGAGTCCCGTTTCCTCATTTAATGCTAATTAACCACTTCTGCTAAGGGGATTTCAAAATTCAGCTCCCTAAGAAATAATATTTCTTTTTTCATCTTACATATATATTATATCAAAATATTTTTAAAAAATCAAATATGTGGATAGGGATTTGCACCCTACATGATTACACTTCAATCCAACAGCAATGATTTTCACATTTCCCATGGCTTTAACATATGGGGGTAATCTTAATTTATTAAGCGTCTACCTATTCCGCCACCACATATAATTATTTTCTTTTGGTGAGGCGGTCTCCTTTGCGCTCAACACTGTTATCACCTTGGATCAGTATCAATATATTATTTTCGTGATCACAACCTGATTTTTTCCAAGGATCATATGGACTTGTACCACCCCTCCAAAAGAAAATAATTTTAAATCACACCACCGAGGATCGAACTCGGATCTGAGGAATGAAAATCCTCTATTCTCGCCATTTAAACTATGGTGCGATTAAGCGGCTATGAGGAGAGTCGAACACCCATCTCGTGATAGACAGTCACGCATAATAAACCGTTATACTACATAGCCAAAATATATGCAACTCTTTACTTTACGAAGCAGTTGCCGCACCGTGTACTTCATTAGCACAATCATCACTGGGTAAATTGTAAGCTCGACCTGTCCCAGCTTGTTGATTAGGTCTCTCAGTCATCATCTTGTTGATGCTGTCACTCTTAGCCGCTTACTCAATTATATCTCAACTTCGCACCTCGTTCTACGACTCCCGCTCTATGGTCGGAATTTTGCGCATTGGGTACTGTTGTATCACCTTCTTTGGCGACCTGGGCCGTCAGGCGGGTGCTCTCTGCGGGGTTGGGATCCGTCTCTTCCGCGAGTTTTTATTGTTGATTTAAATGGAAATGTAGGATTCGAACCTCTTCTCTACAGCCCAAGTGTAGCGTGCTACCATTACACCACATTCCCAGTAATCCCTACGGGAGCCTATTCCCTATCGACAAAGGGGTGCCGGATTTCCACTAAGGGGGGTAATCAATATGCCGAGAGTTACCTTTTACTCACAAGTTGACACTTTAGTAGTCATCCACTCTTCTACCTTTTCGGAGTAGAAACCCGCATTTACAATAGGCTAGAGGTAAATGAACCCTTTTGGTCGTTTTAAACTATATCCATAAACGATAAAAGAATATAGTAAGTGAGTTTTCAGGAAACTCTTTTTCTTCTTAAACCTACGTTGAGGAGACATCTTTATTGTACGTTTCGTGTACTCAGTGAGGAACCTCTACGTTAGGCAATCTCTGAATACGCCTATTTCCAGTTTAATAGGAAAACCTTATCAATCAATCTGATAAGCAAGAGTTATTTTTAAGTGATTTATCTTTCTCACTTTCTATAAATATTATAGCAAATTTTTTTATAATTTGCAAATATTTTTCTCATTTGCTTTCTTCCTCGCAAGGAGTTTTGCTACTGCCAATGAGTTGGCGGGAAGTAGGTTTGCATCTTCCGTAGCCTTTCAAGGCTACCCGCTATTCAACAGAGGCTGTAGGATTCGAACCCACATAGCCCTCGCGAGGCACGGTTTTGGAGACCGCTGTTTTACCAATTAAACTAAACCTCTAAATATGTGAGGCTCAACCTCACTTGACGGGTTCTTCCCGTGTTCCCCCGGCATTTGATTCTCACTGGTTCCAGGGTGGTGGGACCTCTATGGGTAACTTAATCCCAGCCCACGCGTTGTTCATCAAGCGTGCAGTTTCAATCACGCGCATCTCTAGCGGGTTCAACAAATAGTAACTGGGGTAGCTTACACGGATTTGTGTCTGGCATATAGCTTCTGTCCGTCCACCGTCGCCCTCTGTGGTGTCTTCCCACTGCTTCCCGCAACACGAGCTTTATTCTCTTCACGCCTTTTAATGCTTGGCTATTGATGAACTCCCATACCTGGGCTCGAACCAGAGAATACAGATTAACAGTCTGCTGTGTTACCACTACACCATATGGGAATAAAAATGATTAGGCAGGAATCGAACCTGCTCCGTTTCCCTTGTCGGGATCCATCCTACCATTAGAACGACTAATCATCAGGAAGGAAGAGTTGCGAATAGGACGTCCGCCTCTTACTACTTGGTCTTACATCTTCAACATTTCTGCCTTGTAGCCTAACTTCCTTTTATTTAAAACGAAACAGTTTCACACCTTTTAGCAAGTCCAGAGTTCTATTTTTATCTTGCTTTTCCGTACGTCTGGCACACTCTTTATTCCCTCCAGGGGAGCTAATTTCCCTCCTAGCGTGATCCTCTTAACAAGGTTTGCAACCCTTTATTAAGTTATTTCTTTTCTGTTTCATTTTCTATATATATTATAGCAAAATATTTTAAAAAAATCAAATTATATAATAAGGAAATGCTTACTAACTATTTTTCACATTTTACTGTTGGCGGCTGTTGCAATGTTAATACCTTGTCCGCCGAAAGAATATTAACTAAGTCGTGCCCAAACCTTATTATAAAAGCGTCTAGTGGTGGTCGAAACCACATCACCTGTTTGGAAGACAGGAGTTTTCAGCCGTTAAACTATAGACGCAAATCTCTCTATATTCACGAACTTAGTACGCATACAGAACTATTCTGCCTTACTCGTAGTTTAGACTTTGTGGAATTGTACCTCAATGGGTTCCGCATTATAGAGAAAATACCCTTGACGAGATTTGAACTCGTAAAACCTGGTATCTTAAACCAGTATGTATTCCAATTCCATCACAAGGGTAGAATTCCTATTCACCATATATTGAATTCGTCCGGACTCGTCCAACCTTACGGAAGGGCTATCATACGGCTTTCGGAAATAAGTGAAGGCTGAGGGAATCGAACCCACTCGAGGCTAAGCCACCTGATTTACAGTCAGGTCCGTCTCCTTAGCGGTTTACGCCTCCAAAATTATCAAACCCATCGGCTCGTTACCCAGTGCACTTGAGGAAGTAACCGAATCATTACAGAGGATACAGGTATTCTCCTTTTCTGACGCTCTCGTTTGATTTGCTTCTTGCACGATTTAATACTTCTGCCTATGGAACGCACGGGAATTGAACCCGTAACCCCTACCTTGCAAGGGTAGTGCTCTCCCAGTTGAGCTAGCGCCCCATATAAGTACGGACCAAGGGACTCGAACCCTCAACCGTAGGATTAGAAATCCTATGCTCTTCCATTAAGCTAAGCCCGTATAGTGGACTTGAGCGGAGTCGAACCGCTGTCTTGAACTATTATCCTATAATCTTCATACGCAATTTTTGCAACTTTCTTTTGCTTTCGCTAGATGAGTTATGGTAAGTTGCCACCTTTATAAACCTCCACATTCACCGCATCTCATCACGGATTCTGTTTCATAAGCACTGCTCTTAGGTGGTGAGCACCAACATTACTTTAGTTCTTAATCCTCAAGGTTTACAAAAGTATAATCTATACCTGTTTTGGAACCTAATAGGCTTAGGCAGCCATAGCGTAATCGTTTGCGTTTATATTTAAATTTGACTTTACGAGTCATCGTGCGAGATTATAGTCATCATAACCCAATCGATACCAGTGCAAGCCCTTGATTAAACGCAGTGTGTAGGTGTCGATCCTACTCAGCATTTCTGCCCTAACAGTTTAGCAAACTGTCCTCTTTACCGATTGAGTAACACTGCAATATTTCTTTGTTCAAGGAGTCACCTTTATTCATAAGAATAGGCAGTTTCCATATCCTCTCGCTGAAACTGCCAAACGTGAGGGTCTCCGTCGGGTCGCGACTCCCGCGAATATAGATACTTTCGACTTTTTATACTCTCTGAAAGTATCAAATATGTAGAGTGGTCTTGTGTAAGGGTGACACTAAGCAGAGCCTCTCCGACGTTTTACCCCTTACTATTCATACTCCACTGTCGCTGCGTGTATGACCTTAGACATAGGTTATTCTCGTTACGGACTACGACACTATCCGCTCGATGCATTGAGCTCCCGGAGGGACTTGAACCCCCAACCCTTTGATTACAAATCAAATGCACTACCAATTGTGCTACAAGAGCATATCGAAGCAAGGGAAGCCTTAGTTTGTAGGCTATGCGGGAGGAAGCCTAACGCTTCCCGACACTTCTTCCCGCGCCTGTTAATTAACTTACAGTTAATCCATTGTACCTCATTTCTTCTTAACATAAAGATAAAAGATATTTGCTGTACTTGCTTCTTATTTATTATTCTTCTATATCATCATTAGAAGGAAGATCATTCAGTTCTGGAATTATCTTTTTAAATCTACGACCAGAATACTTAAAATCATTTGCCCAATCATCATTTAATTCATAAACACAATCATCTTCATCTTCAGATACACAAGAAAAATATTCTATTCTTAGAATATCATACCACTTTCCAAGGTTAGATAATGCTTCTGAATCATCTGTTGCAGCAATAATACCATATTTTCTTTCAGTTCTTTTTTTATCATCATTATATTGTAATAGTATATATTCATACATCATCATAAATAGTCACCTCTTTTTATCTTTTCTATAATAATTATAACAAAAAATTATTAAAAAATCAAATTATTTTACTATAATTGAGTAGGTGTTATTTTGCCATTCGCCTTTCCAATAATGCATAGCCACCTGCACCCGCACAGTCTGACCTTCCGCATAATTTTGGAAAACAGAGTAATTATCTTCAGTAAACCTAATAGTACAGTCGCAGTCTTCCGCAACAATAGAAATATTATAATGATATACATCTTCCTCTTCTATTGTAGTATATGGTTCTCCATTGGAAGTTATATGTGATTTAGGAACATAAGATATACTATGTATATATTCTTTACTTTCAATAGTTCCTACAATTTCTCTATATTCTGTTGTACTACATTTATTGTAATAAGCAAAAAAGAAAAAACTACATAAGATAGCTATGCAAGCTACATATAACACTATATAGTCTTTGCTCCATTCAATAATATTCTTAATCTTTTCTTTCATAATATAATTTTACCTCTAACTTTCTTAAATATATTATACCAAAGATTTTTTAAAAAATAAAGCAGAGCCATACTGGTAGCCCTGCATTTATTATTTTACCAATCGCAATAGCAGTCCATAACGCCATAAGCGCATCCGGAATCATATACCTTACCATACATTCCAAATGGCGTTTCTACAACAGTTCCATATGCTACTGTTGTTGATGCTAAAACGATATACTCATTCTCGTCACAAACAAAACCATATGCCCCCACGTGACGACCAGGTATTTTTAATCCTCCTCCTGGAAGTACTCTTTGACTATAATACGTCCAATGATAACCATTCCAATTTATAACACCCATACTTTGGAACTTGTTTGCATCATAGGCAGGCTCCCACGTGTTATAAGAGGCCGGTGCATCTTCTGTTAGACAAGAGTACCATACAAAATATATTTCTCTATCTAGTTCTACAAGATCCCACCCATTTGGTGAAAGACCTACTCTATGGACTTCTGTACCTTGTGGGATCAACATTTCATCTGTACTTTCTATATTAGGGGACTCTTTCCTAATATAACAATCTGTTGCCGCATATACGGCATCATCTACTTTTTGTGCTTCCCATCTGATAGTTCTACCATCAGAATATACTTCAAAATATTGTTCTTCTTCTTTGATGTTCATATGAACGTCTTGTTCATAACAAGACTTATATTCGTCATTTACTTCTCTAGTTGACTCTTCTGCTGCGGCGAATACTTCAAAGTCAGTTCCACAAATTAAAATGCTACCCATTAAAAGAAGGGTAGCAATTTTCTTAATAGTTTTCATTGTTGTTCTCCTTTTTCTTTCTTACTGTTTCTTGTTGTTACTTGAAACCTATACAAAGAAAATATCGAAAAACGCTGAACCTGTCACTTTCTTTTTACGCATTTTTCCCAGTATATAAGATATTTTTCTAAAGTTTCAAAGTGTTCTCGAATCCAATTATATTCTTTTGGGTCTGTTTGCGCTTTATACCATCTTTTAATAGCTTCTTCTTTTGTCCATATCCAGCACCAATCAGAAATATCATAGGATTCAAAGACTTTTTTATAAGCCTTTCCATTAGGGATATTCTTTGTACGTCTAACCTTTTTATTGGCATATCTTTTCATACCTTTATTTGCAGGGTCTTTAACGTATGGATGTTTTTTATAACTTCTACTCATTAAAATACCTCCTAATTACAAAGACAATAATATTTCAAAAAAGTATTATATAATTTTTCTTAAATTGTCCAATTTTTGTTTCGTGCGATCCGGTTTATATAAAGGAGATACCGATGAGCATCATTATAATTATTCCAATTAAATAACAATAGTGACTTACCATTGTTACTATCTGGATACCATCCGATTATATTTGCATTATATTCGTTTTTGAGCAATAGAACAAAGTCTACAAGAGATAAACCTAAAATGCGGGCGGGAATCCACCACGCAGCACTATCATTTGCTAAATCTGATGTATCTGCTACGTGCCACTTGCGGCTTGCGTCTATCCATTCTGAGGCTTTGTACATATGTGCCATAACGTTCTCCTTTATAGTCCTAGTCTTGACATTAATTCTGCTATATTTTGCTTTTCTTCTGCGGAAGGCTCTATGTTTGCGGGAGCGGCGTCTGAGAAGTCTAGAGGCTTACTCCCACTCTCCACGGAGCCACCTTCGCCGCCCACATTAGTCTTAGCGCAAGTTAATGTAACTTTAATCTCAACGCGTACACCATCTTCGTCCATAGGAATACGTAACTCCTTTCCATATTCAAAGGCGTTTGGAAAAACTTCCTTAATCTTATTTATAACTTCTTGCTTTGCTATT
>Ga0247611_10008774_pt1 | contig 12359 bp, 8 predicted proteins | sample 177DNAGHGhighgp2_FD_192422 | JGI IMG/M metagenome (GOLD analysis project Ga0247611, IMG submission 192422) | Sheep rumen microbial communities from Palmerston North, Manawatu-Wanganui, New Zealand - 1770 DNA GHGhigh gp2 | ecosystem: Host-associated > Mammals > Digestive system > Stomach > Rumen ... | reverse complement strand
CGGCGGGATGGTATGAGGTGGCCGACGAAAAGGGCATGCTTCTCGTGTCTGAATTTCCTCTCGGCATGAGCGAACAGGGCGGCGCGTCGGCGACCGTTTACGACGCTGAAATTTCGGCGCTGGTGAACGAGCTTTCGAACTACGCGTCGGCGGTTTACTGGGATCTTTGCGGAGAGGCCGCGGAGGTGCCCGGAATTCGCGGCGCGGCGACGGGAGCGCTTCAGGCTGATCCTCAGACGAGACCCGTTTCGACAGGCATTTCGCAGCCGTACGACGGAAATTCCGTGATGGAGTGCGACGTTTCGCTGCTCGGAAACGCCGAAGGCACGTTCCCGAAGGACCTGACGGCGGAGGCGCCGCTTCTTCATACCGTAAAAGAGCTCTCCTGGAGCATCAAAAACACGCCGGGAGCGAGAATTATTACCTCGCTTCTGGACTTCATAGCAGTCAACCCGGACGGAACTCCCGTCGACGCGCACTCGGCCGAATGGTGGGAAACTACGCTCGAGATACTCGTTTCCGACAACGTTTACGACGCCTACGACGAGATCCTCTGCGAAATGATAGAGTACTGGCGCACCTCCGGAAAATACGGCGGCATCATTCTGCCTCTCCACGTGGTCAGGAAGGGCATGTCTGACGGCTTCGAAAACGGCGGCTCTTTCTTTGAGCAGTCGTTCGGAAGGATGCTTGAGAGCGCGTTCGCGCCGGCTGGCGTCAACATTGAAATGTACGACATCACGAGCGGTCGCGGACAGGCGCACGCCATCGACGTCGCGGTTAACAACTCGCTCCCGGAGGACCTCGGAACCGTTGAAGTCACGCTCACGCTGACGGTCGGCACAACGGTGCTCTACGAGGAGACGAAGCAGTACGACTCGCTCAAAAAATTCGGCACTGCCGGCAGGGACATCATGCGGCGTGAATTTTCGTTCGAGATGCCCAAGAGCATTCACGACGGCACGCAGGTTACGCTGACGGCGAAAATCGTTTCCGGCGGGAAGGCCGCGAGCAGCACCAGAAGCGCGTTCGTTTCCGGCGGCGCGACGTACGAGGAGCCCTATTCCATGACCGCGGTCACAGCAGTTCTGATCGGCGCGGGCATTCTGATCCTCGGCGCGATAGTTATCGCGATGCTGCAGGCGCGTCATTTTAATCAGAAAGGCAAGAGGACGGCGCGAAAATGAAGTACGTTTTATTCGACCTTGACGGAACACTCACCGACCCGGGCCTCGGCATCACCAACTCGGTCATGCACGCGCTCGACCGCTTCGGCATCGAAAAGCCCCCGCGGGAGGAGCTCTACTGCTTCATCGGGCCGCCGCTGACCGACTCTTTCAACAAAAAATTCGGGATCCCGGTCGAAAGGGCGCCCGAGGCGATCGGCTATTTCCGCGAGTACTTCGCCGAAAAGGGCATTCTCGAAAACGAGATCTACCCCGGCATTCCGGAGCTCCTCGAGGCGCTTCACAAGAAAGGCGACAAGGTCGTGCTGGCGACCGCCAAGCCGCTCAGGTTCGCGAAGAGGATCCTCGACTATTTTGACATCGCGAAGTGGTTCGACTACGTCGCCGGCAACGACATGGCCGAGACGTATATGAAAAAAAGCGACCTGTTGAGGGACATTTTCGCCGCGCTCGGACTCGGGGAAAACGACCTCGCGGACTGCCTGATGGTCGGCGACCGCAACCACGACGTCGACGGCGCTCACGAGGCGGGAATTAAAGCGGTGGGCGTTTTGTACGGCTACGGAGGCAGGGACGAGCTCGAGGCTGCCGGCGCCGACTTTATTGCGGACGACGTGGACGGACTCGCGAAGCTGCTTCTCGCGGCGGACTGAGCCGGGACAAATGCGGACTGAGCCGGCATATTTCAGAAAGATATTTCATAATATTTTAATCGGGGGAAAAGCAAATGAAGCCGATAAAAAAACTGTTTATTTTACCGTCGCTCGTTTTGGCGGCGGTTTTTGCGTTCTCGGCACTTGCCGGGACGGGATGTGCGCGTTCGGGAAGCGCTAAAGCGACGCCCGGAGCGGGAAGGAAGGCGAAAAAACAGATGGAAGAGTATTTGAAAAATCCGGAGACGTTCCCGTTTTCGTTTACGTACGACGGCAGGGACGTGAAGGGGTTCGGCAAGGACGAATTCGAGAAAAAGAGCGAAACGTCGAAAGAAGAGGCCGGGGGCACGCGGACGGAGACCGTTTTCGTGCACAAGGCGAGCGGCGCGGAGTTCAGGGTCGACGCGAAAACGTACGCGAAATTCGACGCGCTTGAGTGGACCGTCTACATCACGAACAACACGCAGGAAACGACCGGCGTTTTCGCGAAGATCAACGCCTGCGACGCCGAGTTCAAGGGCCGGAAACCGCTTCTCAAGGGCATCAACGGCGACCTCGGCGACATGTATGCGCCTTATTCGATTGACCTCAGCACAATGCCGGTCGTCAGAAACAGTGCCTCGGGAAGGCCTACGCACGGCAACTTCCCGTACTTCAACCTGGAGTACGGCGGCGGCGGCACGTTCGTGGCGATCGGCTGGCCGGGCTGCTGGCGCGCGGAGTTTATTTGCACAGAAAAGAACACCGTGAGCTTCCGGGCGGGACAGAACGAGATCGAGACTTGCCTCAGACCCGGGGAGACCGTCAGGACGCCGCTGATCGCGTTCCTTAGGTACAACGGCCGCGACGAACAGGAGAACATGAACCTCTGGCGCCGCTGGTTTATCGACTGCAACATGCACAGGGACACTCGCGGGCAGGTGATCCCGCCTGTTTCCGGCTGGGGTTCGGTCGTTCAGGGCTATACGACCGACATGCTTTTGAGGACTTACGAGAGCTACAAGGCGAACGGCGTGAAGCTCGACTACATGTGGCTCGATGCGGGCTGGTACGTGAACTCGAACGGCGGCACGTGCTCGTGGCCTGAGACGGGAATGTGGAAGGTCAACGAGTCGATGTTCCCGGACAAATTCGCGGACGTGACGAAAATCCTCCACGAAAACGGCAGCAAGGCGATGCTCTGGTTCGAGCCGGAGGTCGTCAGGCTGAACAAAAAGGCTTTTCTAAAGGCCAACCCGGAGTTTAAAGAGGAGTGGATGCTCGGCACGGCGGCTGCAGGCTCGTGGCTTGAAGGCCAGCTTCTGGATCTTGGCAACCCCGAACTGCGCGAGTGGCTCGAAAACAGAGTTTTCACGGTCATCGACGAGGGCGGCATCGACATGTACCGCCAGGACTTCAACGTCGACCCCGCGCCGGTCTGGGCCTACTGCGACTACGACGGCAAGGGCGTGGCGCGCACCGGAATCACCGAAAACAAATACGTGCAGGGCTACCTCCGGTTCTGGGACGACATTCTGGAACGCTATCCCGACATGACAATCGACTCCTGCGCATCGGGCGGCGGCAGGAACGACCTCGAAACGTTGAGAAGGGCGGTACCGCTCCACGAGTCCGACTTCTGGGACGGCAACCCGGACGGCTACATCGAACGTCAGGCCGTGCTCACCTCGCTGCCCGCCTGGTTCCCCTATTTCAAGCTTGAAATTCACTCCGGAGAGGAGATCTCCGAGTACCACCTGAGGGCCTGCCTCGCGCCGTGGACGAACTTCAACGTGTCTGCTTTCAGCAAGGACACGAACTGGGCGAACGTCAGAAAGGTGAAGGGCGAAAAGGACCGCATCGGCGACCTCTATTATAAAGATTTTTACCGTTTGACAGAGTTCAGCAAGGCCGGCGACGCGTGGAGGGCTTTTGAATACTGTGAAACGGACGGATCGAGAGCGGCGGTGGTATGCTTCAGAGGCCCTGACAGCGGCGAGAATACGCAGACGCTCAAGCTTCGTGGCCTTAACGCGCTCGCGGCTTACGACGTGAAGGACTGCGACGGCCGGATTAACATGACCGCGTTCGGCTGGGAGCTTATGGCGGGCCTCAAGGTCAGCCTTCCCGAGGCGGCGACTTCCGCGATGATCTTTGTCGACAGAAAATAAGGCGGAGAGCAAAAATGAAAAGACTTTTGGCTTCAATAATTGCGGCTGCCGTGTTCGCGGCGGCGCTTTTTCCGCTTACGGCCGGAAATCCGCTTTTTCCCGTAAAAGCAGCGGACGACTACGTCCTTCTCGGCGACATGACGCCGGAAAAGCTTGTGACGCTTGACGACGGACTCTCAATAAACGAGACCGGAATGGACCCCGGAAACGGCCTGAAAATAGGCGGAAGCAAGTATAAGAAGGGCATCTCGTTCCACCCGTTCGCGGACAGGGATTCGTATATAATCTACGATATCGAGGGCGCCGGCTACAAAACGTTCTACGCTGTCGTCGGCAAGGACGAGTCGGCCGGCAGAGTCGCGGGCATCAACGCGATCGTCGGAACGTGCGTCAACGCCAAGGTCTACGTAGACGGACAGCTCGCGGCGGACAGCGGGAAACTGCCTTTCCCGGAGGTTTTTGAGTTCAAAGTAAACGTGGAAGGCGCAAAAAAGGTCAAAATCGTGCTCGGAAGCGGCGGCGACAGCTATTTCTGCGACACGAGTTCCTGGGCCAACGCGATGTTCTCGAAGCAGACCCCCGACGCCTTCACCGTTCCCGCGGAGATCGCGTCAACTGTCGAAACTCCTTCCCCCACGCCGTCGCCTTCCCCCGCGCCGACAAACCCGCCCGACGTCAAGGAGCGTCAGAAACTGTTCCTGAGCGACATGGCGTGGACTGCTGCCGAAAACTATCCCTCCGCCAACTACGGAGTACCCTCAAGGGACGCCAACTTCGCGAACGAGATGCTTTTCGTGGGCACGACCCACTTCCCGAAGGGCGTCTGCGTACACGGCAACGAGGGCAAAAACGCCTTCATCGAGGTCTCTCTTGACGGTCTTGATTTCCTCCGGTTCGGCGCGCTCTGCGGCGTTGCATACAGTGAAGCGCACTCCCTTGCGAAGGGCAGCGTCAGGTTTGTTTTCATCGCAGACGGCCGCGAGATCCACCGCACGGGACTCCTGAAGGCAGACGGAAAAACCGAAAAAGTGGTGCTCGACGTCACCGGCGTGAAAACGTTCCGGATCGAGATGGAAGACGGCGGCGACGGCGTAAACGGCGACTGGGGCGTGCTAGGCCTCGCGTGCTTCGCGAAAACGGCAGCCGAAGATGTTCTGTTCGCGACCCCGGAAACTGTTCCGACCGAAGATCCCTCTCAAGACGCGAACGACGCGCCTCACAGACTGTCTGCGGGCATAATCGCCGCGATCGTATTGGCGGTACTCATTGTCGCGTTTGCGGCGGTCTTCACAGTCGCGAAGGTGCGCAAAGCAAAAAGGAAAACCACAGCCGCATAATTATTATTTGCGGCGCCCGCCCCTTTTTTCTGTTTACAAATGGTTTTCATTGTTGTATAATCCCGAACGAAGTCAGGGGTGCTGCGTGATTTAAACGCGGCTGAGAGGGGCAGAACGCCTCAACCCTTTACCTGATATGGATAATGCCATCGTAGGGAGATTATCGGAAACACTGCTTTGCGGTTCTTTACGCGATTTGCGGGCATTGATATACAGCAGACATTTAGAAAAGGTGTCTGGCGACATATTGCTGCAAATCGCTTTGCGCGAGCTCCCCTCTCGCAGTATTTTCATACAGCTTCGGGGTCGCGCACGCAAAAATAACTCGCAAATCAGTATTTCCGGGGAAAACGCTTATTTCCGGCGCCTCCGCAGTTCGCAAAGATGCAAGAAGACGGTTTGCGGGATGCGGGAACGTTAAGCAATTTCCACGAAAACACCGCTTTGCGGGAGATTTTTAACGTTACGGTGGCTGCGGCGCTTGAACAGGGCGTTGCAGCTTTTTGTTTGGGGCGGAACTAATTTCAGCGCCGGGCGCGGCCGGAAAATTAAGGAAACGGCCGGAAAATGAAGAAAATGCCCGGGAAAAGGAGAATTATTATGGCAAATGACAGAAACAACAAAACGTTCAGGCTTGTTTTCAGCGGCATTATGCTCGCGCTGGCGTTCGCGCTTTCGTTCGTGAAGCTGCCGTTCCTGCCCTACGGCGGGTCGGTGACGCTTTTCAGCATGGTGCCGATCGTGCTTGTCGGCTGCGTGTGCGGCAACCTCTGGGGCCTTCTCGTGGGCCTCGTTTACAGCGGTCTGCAGATCTTCCAGAGCGCGGTATTTTCGAAGGCTTTCATTGACGAAAACGGCTGGCGGCTCCTGCTGATGATCCTGCTCGACTTCGTGGTCGCGTTCGCGGTGCTCGGTCTTGGCGGCATGTTCGTCACGAAGAAGAACGTCTCCCAAAAGAGCATGCCCTGGCTCGGCGCTGCCGGTGCGGCAATCGTCAGCATCCTCCGCTACCTGAGCCACATCGCCTCCGGGTACATCCTGTTCAGAACGTACGCGGAATGGTTCTTCACCGAGAAGTGGGTCAACGCCATGGGCGACTGGGCAATGAAAACCTTCAGCGGCAACAGGCTCGGCCTCGTCTACAGCGTGATCTACAACGGACTCTACATGATCCCCGAAATCATCATCACGACAATCGGAACGTTCGTTGTGCTGATGGTTCTCAGGAACATCAAGTCGACAAACCGCAGAATAATCGGCGTCAGGAACGAAGCGATTTTCTGACAAACCGGCGGAGAAATATTAGGCGGAGATAAATCAGCTGACGAAAAACCGGCCGACTAAAATCTGTAAAGAAACATCAGTCGAATTAATGTAAGCAAAGAGGGCGCTTCCCGGACAAGGAGGCGTCCTTTCTGCGATTAATGAGAGAACAGGCAAGGGACAAAAATGCTCAAAAATGAGCGGGAAAGCGCGGAAAAAGACGAATAATACTTAAATGTTTGCTATTTGCTATTGACAAAGATTTATATTGTAGTATATTTAATACAAAGAGCGTTTGTTGAAACCGCGATGAGCAGCCGGAACGCAAATATGACTGCGCAATTTAGCTAACAGAAATCACGAGGCTTACAGATTAAGGTAAATGGGGTTTAACCCGGCGGAATGAGGATAAGACTATGAGGCTAAAAAGCACGGAGACATGCGCCTGGTTGGTAAGGTCTTCCTTTTGGCTATCACACGGATTGGGTTATTTTTTCGTGAGACTGGTCAGAACATTCCATCGTGCTTACCGATGGAATATCGCGCAGATAAAGATGCTTTATTAAGGAGGAGTGAAAATGAAGAATTTAAAATTCGTTTTTATAATATTAGCCGTCATTTTAGTTTTGTCAGGGTGTGCGAACGGAAAGATAATTCCTGACGGAAAAAAGAATACAATAAAGGAATACGCAGCGGTTTGTTTAGAATATCTTCCATTTGATGAAACGATGGAGAGCGCAACCCATATTGTTGACGCTGTATATTCCGGTGAAGGCGATAACGGAACATATGTGTTTGAAGTGGTTGACACGCTAAAGGGAGAAGTTCCGGAAGCCGGCATAACTGTTTACGATGTTGACAGCAGCCATGTCTACAGTAAAGGAGTATGCTATTTGCTGTTTCTTATTAAAACGATTTCGGTGTTTCACTATGAACATCCCAAATATGAGTCGATAGGAAGTAGTTTGATAACCGAAAATGATGTAGACTGGAAAGAAAAACATGAGACCGTAGAGGCGGCAAAGGACAGCTTTGCAGACAGTGTAAAAGAGTACGGAAGCCCGTTTATAGTAACGGACAGCCTGAAGGAAGTCCTCGATTTTGCGCCAAATATCTTTGTGGTGACTGTTGAAAGTATATTTGCAAAGTCGCCGGAGAGCCCGACTACGGCCTACGTCTGTAAGGTAAAAGAGTGCTTAAAAGGGAAGGTTGAGAAAACTTCAATTATTAACGGAGCCGCACGCATTGTGATAACGTTGTTTAACGGCACGGTCAGACTAAATCATGATTACGTGGTGCTTCTTGGTGCTAGTAAGAGCGGAACGGTTTACGTGCCTGCCTCGCCAAAACTCAACGTGTTTGACATATCGCATTATGACGCAATAAAGGCCCGCCTGTCTTGAAAAAGAAGCCGGCCCGGCCGTGAAACTTCATAGACAAAACGAATAACTCGCGGCGGTGCTACCGGACCCGTGTGGGGGAAACTCCATGCGGGTCTTGTTGCAATTCCAAATGTCGCAATTTCCGATGTTGCAATTTCAAAAGTTGATTACGGCTTGTTGCGATTACCTCCGGAATTTACGCCTGCGATCCTCCTGTAAAATGCCTGTTAAATTTCAAAATCAAGGTTTCAAGCTCACGTTTCAAGTTTCAAGCTCAAAAAAAGCTAAACGCTTGAAACCGCGCGGAAATAAATGTATAATAGCGATAACTAAAACTTCGGACAGGGAGGTGCGCTTTTTGTTCAAGGACAATTTCAGCCGTTACGAGTTCAAGTTTCCGATGACATACCGGGACATAGACAGCTTGATCGGCGAGCTTCTCGAATACGTCGAACCGGACGAGCACGTCGGTCCGTCAGGAATTTATACGATAAGCAGCCTGTATATGGACAACGACCGCCTCCAGTGCTACTATGAGACGATCAACAACGACTATTTTCGCCAGAAGGTCAGGCTGAGGGTGTACGGCGCGCACAACGGTCCGGACTCGCAGTCGTTTCTCGAGGTCAAGTCGAAGATCGACGGCCTAGTCGTCAAGCGCAGGATCCAAATGAGGCTTGCCGACGCGATGAATTTTTGCGACAAATGTGTCACAAAAGGGTACGATTTTGACGCGGGGCAGTTTAAAAGCACGAATCCGCAGATTTTGGAAGAGGTCAGGCGCGTCATTGTGTCGAAGGAGCTTCACTTTGTGAACTGCGTCAGCTACGACAGAATTCCGTACTTCTGCTCGGCCGACCCGGACCTCAGGATCACGTTCGACTGCAACATCAGAACGCGCGGCGACGACCTCGACCTCACGCACGGAACGTACGGCGAGCGCAGAATTCCCGAAGAGGTCGCGGTTCTCGAAGTCAAGACGTCGAAGGACATTCCCTACTGGCTCGTGAAGATTCTCGGCACGTACGGGTACAGGAACCAGACGTTTTCGAAATACTGCTCTCACTTCGCACCGCAAAATGTGATGCTTTCGGACGCGGCAAGCGGGAACATCCACGCCGCAGGCTGCGGAAAAACAGACAATAACGGGGAAATACCTGACAATAATACCGTTTCGGACAAGAAAGGGGAATACAAATATGTTTCAAGAGTTCTGGACCTCACTTACTGAAGTCAACGCGGGAATCAACCTGCTTCAGGTGGGCGCCTCGATAGCCGTTGCCGTGGGTTTGGGCGTGATAGTCTATTTTGCGCACAAATTCACGACTGACGAGTTTGTTTACGACAAGGATTTCGGGCTTGTACTTCTTTTTGTGCCGGCGACCGTCGCGCTCCTGATCTCGATAACGAGCACGAGCATTTCGAGGGCGCTCAGCATCGCGGGCGTTCTGGCGATCATCAGGTACAGAAGCACGCTCACACGGCCGAGGGACCTGGTCTACATTTTCTTCAGCGTCGCGGTCGGATTCGCGGCAGGCGTCAAAATGTACCTCGGAGCCCTAATTTTCGTGGTTATCGGCGTGGTCGTCGCAATTCTTTTCGCGCTCTTTACAGCCGAAAAGACCAAAAACATCAAGAAAACGCTCAAAATCGCGGTACCGGAGAGCATCGACTACGCGGGTCTTTTCGACGGGGTGCTGGCCAAATACACGAATTCGCACAGACTTGTCGCGGTCAGAATCATCAGCGGCGGCACGGTGACCGAGCTTACGTACGCAATCAAAATGAAGGACACCAAGGACACCAAGGCCTTCCTCGACGAGCTGCGGACGCTGAACGCCAACTTCAAGCTGGCGCTGCAGGAGTACACGCCTGTGGACATGCTTTTAAAGCAGTGACAAAAAGCGCTGCGTGAATAATTCCAAAGGGAATACGGAAAGGGCGGCCCGCCTCAAGTAATAAAGCGGGCCGCCCGTTTTTGCAATACAGGCATATTGCGCGCAACAGGGCTTTTTCCAAAGCGTCAGCAGTTACAACCTTTCGCGCGGGATTTTAATGAGCAAATTAGCAGCACCGCAGCCAGCAAAAGAACAGTGACGCAGGAAAAAACAACTGAGCCCGAATCTCCGGTATCGGGGACGGAGACAACCGGGTTTTCGACAACAGTATTGAGATTGTTGAGCTCAAACCGGGCGTTAGGAATAATTATCTCGTTCAGCTTGTCTATAAACTCCGTGCTGTTGATCCGCCATCCGTTCTCTGTTTTAAGATATTGAATCGTCGTCGTTAAAGAATCCAACTCTTTTACCTCGCCTCCCATAACCACGAAGGGTCTGAATTCGTAGATTACTTCCGCGTGAGTGTCATCGGTTGTTTTAATTGTAATCTTATCATCCGGGACATTCTTTAGCCCGTATTGAGCGCTTACCGTCATGATATCATATGTCACGACTGTCTCAGGATAAAGGAAATACAGTTTTTCGGGGTCGAGACCGCTCATGAAGGTCAAATATCTGCCTTCGTTTATGAATACGCGCCTGTCGGTGTAGCCAAAATCAAGAATATGAGAAGTTGTCTCTTCCGTGCAGAAGTTGTTTGCATAGTTTTTCCAGACGCCGATATCCGCCAGATTTCCCTCGAATATGTTGTATGAAAAATCGGAATATACAGTTCTCTCGATAGCCGTGCCGCCGTCAGCACCGGTAGTGGTGTTTTCACGGTAAGTATATATTTTATTTTGGCCAAGTTCGTTGCCGCGACCGTATGTGCAAAGTCTGTTGTATGCGTTGAGTTTAATCATTGAATCCAGATCGCAAACAGCCGCAATAATGCTTTCTCTCACAAAGGCTTCGGTTAGTTCTCCGTCAGAAGGGACGTTCTTGTCGGCTCTGAAAATCATGTTGGAAAAGTCTGCGCCTTCAATTTTCCATTTGCCTGAACTGTTGCCGAGATAAAATATGACTTCGGTATTTACGCGGGCGTTTTCCGGATTTCCGTCAAAGTATTGATTGTAATTTCTGTGAACCGGAACTGAAACAACCGCATGGCCCGCAGCGTTCTCCAAAATCTTCAATCCGTCAATTTCAGCGGGTTCAAACCAGGTATAAGGTCTGTCTCCGTCTTCGAAACTGAATTTATTGCCGGATCTGTAAAAACCGTAAAACCAAATACCGTTTTCCTGATAATACAAATCGAAAAAGGTTTTGCTGTTCTCGATAATTGACCCGGCAATTTTGTCGGTAAACGTATCGGTTATCAACTGTTTTACGCTTACAGGGTCGTAACCGTCTTTTACCTTGAAAAAGGAGTGATACGGGTACTGCTCCGGCTTATTTACGGGACGTATTCTGTCCGACGTATCTATATTGTCCAAAAAGAAATCCCTGGATGCGCCACCTTCGTACCATTGAAAGCCCATGCCCATATTTGTTCTTAATTCGACAGCAGTCTGTATAAGGGCAACCGCCTCATCTTTTTCCAGGATATCTCCCGAGGCGTTGGCGGAAATCAGATTTGACGGCAAGACCGTAATGAGTATTGCAACCGTCACCAGGATAAAAGGCACCAATCGTTTCATTAATAAGTCAACTCCTTCTAATGTAATCATTCCATTGAGGCGTTCAATGGCAAAAGGTTTATCTTGTATTTAAAGTATATCATATCGATATGAAAAGAAAAAGAGTGAAATAGTGCAGAAATCTGATGGGGGTTATCCGCACACGTTCGTCCCCCGTGCCAGAGAAAACCAAAACAAGGCAGCTTGAGGAAATACGAACCCCGCCATCATATAAGTTGTGGATGCAAAGGTTGAAATTGCGCCGCCGATATAGTACAATTCCGCCGTAAGGGTAAAAACTCTCGAAAACTTGCGACATACAAAAAGGGGACCGCCTCGATGATTAGCATTTGCGCCTGGTTTACGATAATAATACTGATTGCGGCGGCGCTGGCGGCGGCGGAGCGTGTGAGGATTGCGCATATGTTCCTTCCCGCTGTTTGCTACACGGGGCTCACCGCCTCTGCGCTCCTCGTTCTCGGACTCGCGCGGCTCGTTCCGTACGTTTTCGCGGCTTTGGGCATCGCGGCGGCGGTCGTTCTCGCGGTAGTGCTCATTCGCGACAGGAAGGCGGCGGTATACGTTCTGACGACCGAGCTGGCGGTTTTCGCGGCGATTGCGTTTGCGTGCGTGCTGCTGAACTACGGCCGCGTCTACGTGCTGAACGACGAATTTTCGCACTGGGGGCTCGCGGTCAAGAACATTTTCACGGTCGGACAGCTTCCCTTCGGCAGCGAGACGAATGCGCTCTACCGCGACTATCCGCCGTTCGCGACCGCGATCTGCTATCTCGGGACGTGCTTCGAAAAGAATCTCAACGAGGGCGCGACG
>Ga0247611_10008773_pt1 | contig 12361 bp, 3 predicted proteins | sample 177DNAGHGhighgp2_FD_192422 | JGI IMG/M metagenome (GOLD analysis project Ga0247611, IMG submission 192422) | Sheep rumen microbial communities from Palmerston North, Manawatu-Wanganui, New Zealand - 1770 DNA GHGhigh gp2 | ecosystem: Host-associated > Mammals > Digestive system > Stomach > Rumen ... | reverse complement strand
ATTTTATGTGTAAGACCATCTAATATTGCAAATACTGTTTTTAATAATAAAAAGTATATATACCAACTATATGATGGAACTCCTTTAGATTTTGATATAGACGATGTACAAATAAAATTAGATAAAATTAAAGCTTCAAAGCATACTAAAGTTTTTAATCAAGATAAAATAGTTCTTGAAGAAAGCATTCATCCAGAAATGGTAGACAAATCAAACTATGATAATTTTACCTTATTTAATTTTTTTCATATTTATACAACTGATTTTGGTTTAAAAGAAGATCAAAATTTTATTAATAAAATGAGATGGGTTAAAGAAAGAATAGATGAAATTTGTGATATGGCTGGATGGACTGCTTTTCCTTATGAACTAACTTTATGTGCATCATTTGATGATTTAAATGAATTTTATAATCATGAAGCTCCAATATGGGTAACTGGTTTTACTTATGGTGACAAGGTTTATATGAAAGGACCTTCTATTTATCCAGGTGATTTATATTTTAATGTAGTTTTACATGAATGTATTCATGTTCAGATATATTTAAATGAAAAAGTTAAAGGTAATAAAATTAGTCGAGAAGATGAAGAAGGAATGGCTGTATTTTTTAGTACTCCATTAGATAAATGGCTAAAAGAATTAAATCATGGACCAAATTGGTATTATTATGAGAGTGCAATAAGAGTACAAGAAGATTTTATGAATTATGGAATGAAATATGTTATTAATAAAAGATTTAAGAAAGGGGAGAAATTGATATGAATTTAATAATTAAAAAGTATAAATACTTTAATGAATGTATAAATAATCCAACTTTTGCTAGTAAAGTATATTTAGAACTTTTAAATAGAAATACTGAATTAGATATGACATTTGATGAATTTGACGAAATTATGAATGAAACTTATGAAAAATTCTTAAATGAGAATATTGACTATCTTGAAATAGCATTAAATGAAGAAAAAGGAAAAAACCCTATTGAACAAGTAAGTAGAGCTGTTGGTCATGGTGTTCAACAAATGAAACAAATGGGTAGCGATATAAAAGGAGCTACATCAAATATTAATCAAGCATCAGAAAAAACTAAAGAAGTATTAGATAATGCAAATGATGTGATAAATGCTAATAAAGGTAAAGTTAGTAGCACTCTAACCAATACAGAAGAAGTTACAAAAAAAGTTAATAAAATGGTTGATGATAATAAAGATAAAGTTAGTAGCACTTTATCCAATGTAAATGATGTAACTGGAGATTTAGCTAAAAGATATAAGAATACTACTGCTAAAATTGATAAAACTAAAGCTCATTTTAAGAAGCATGGTAAGAAATATATAGCTGGTGGTGCTGCAGTTGCGGCAACTGCTATTACTGTTAAAGCTGTTAAAAAAGCTAAAGATAAGAAAAAGTATCAAGCTTGGAAAGCTAAAAATCCTAAAGAAAGACAGTATATTGGAATGAAACAATGGATTGATTTAGGTAGACCATTAGATGAAGCAACTAATATTTTTATAGATGGCTATTTTGATGCTATTTTAGAAAATTTAGAGTAAAATAAAGACCATAAGAGAATTTCTCTTATGGTCTATTTTTTGCTTTTGTATGAACCGCATCTAACTGGGTTATTAAATACATATTATAATTGTGAATAAGCAAAATAATAATGCCGATGCTTAATTCATCTACAGTATAAAAGGCTCCTCATATTCCATAATGATGAGTACAGATGGCGACTGGGAAAGGACTATTATGGATAAGTTTACATTTTCAAGCAAAGAGTCTGCAATCGGTGCCATTGAGCGTAAAATCCAGGAAGGATGGAAGCTCTATACAGGTACAATCGATCTGAGCAACGATAGATGTGACCTTTTGGGTCACGGTATTCACTTCTATGTTTCTCTCAACATGAACGGTGAATACGTTGCCAGAGTATACTTTTCTGACTGCCTGTAATGGGCAGTCTTTTTTTTTTATTTATTTAAATTATTTAAAGCTTGAATTGTAGCATCTGGAACAGAAAGGTCATTATCAATACCTGCTCCTAATAATAAAGTACTTACAGTATTCAAAGATTGCTTCTTAGAAATATCACTTGGAAGGTCTTTCATATATACATAACCTTGCTTAGAAATTTCCTTATACATATTAGCTTTAGCATCCATACTATCGGCTCTTGGTCCTAAGAATTCTCTTAAAGCAACTGGATCTTCTTTATAGGTAAGTAATGAGAAAGTTTCCATATCTGAAATACGAGCAATTTTATCGTCAGCGGTAACCTGACCAGTTTTCATATTACGTTTATTAATATCAAGTGAATAAGTATTCTTTTTACTAAGCATCTGTTGTAAACGTCTTAAATTGATATATAGTACTGGAACTTTATATCTACTTCTGATAGGATCTTTTTCATGACCATCTTGACGATAATAAATATACTCTTCTGCAGGAACTTTAAGATAGTCTAAAGCTTCTTTACAATCTTTAATTCTAGGACAGTTTTTATTTGGAAGAACTTCAAGATAGAAATTCTTTTTATCATCAGCTAAAAATTCTTTAATATATTTATCAAATTTATCATCAGACATAGACTTGAAAAGAGTTTTATATTTCTGAGTATTAGCTCCAGTTTTATCTAAAAGATCAAATGTCTTATAAATTTTTTCTTCAATTTGCTTTCTCTTATTTGCATTGATTGCTTCATTAAGAACTAATGGTTCTTCTTCAGTTATTGTTTCAAATAAAGTAAATGGTTTATCACTATCTATTTTTTTATATTCCTCTGTGGCAACAATTCTATCTCTTAGATCAAAATTTCTACATTCTATTCTAAGATTATAAGTACCAGTTTTCTTTTTATAATAATCAACCATTGCCATTTCTATTCCTTTTAATTTAAAATCAGAGGCTGCCTCTAATGTTGTAACAGTTGGAATAGTTCTATTTCCGATTGGTACTGGATAAATTTTATCTTGTACTATAATATAACCAGCAACGATTCCATTTTTATCAACAAACATATAGCCATGTTCGTCTCCAGCAAGCTTTTGACAGTTTCTTAATTTAAAATGAGTTTTTCCATATTTAAATAAAGTTTGTGGTGTCATTTCAAATACATCAAATTCTGATATAACACTATTCTTAAAATCTTCATCGTCTTGTGTTGTATGACTATAAATGAATTCTTCTCTCTTTTTATTATTAAGATCAATTAATCTAGTTAAGAATTCTTTATTATTTTTAGAATGATTAAGTATAAAAGTAAGAACATCTGAAGTTAATCCTTCGATTGTTAAGAATAAGCTATTTTCATTATAATCATTATATACTTCATTCATTATAGCTTTCATATCTTCAACTGATTCAAATTCATTTATACCTTTCATTATATTATCATTACATTCAATATAATAAAGATTTCCGTCTTTTTCAAAAGTTGGACAGAGTGAAGTTGTTTCTCCTAATGAATATATTTGCATTTTAGGATTATAACCTAAATCATATAACTTATTAAATACTGCAGATGATCTTTGTGCTGCAGTATTTAATCCTACTGCATTAGGAGCAATTGCACCTTCTAAATAACTACCGAAATAATCAAAGATATCTTCATAATCTTCAAAAGAAACTCCTTCAAGATATGGACTCATTGTATTATTTACATATTTTTCCAAGAACTTTTCAGAACTAAGAATTTCATTTTCAGAACCAACTGAATCAATAAAATTCATATCATAAATGATATTTTCAAAACTAAGTAATCTAACATCATAATCAATAATATCAATATTAGGAACATGAATTAATTCAAAAATATGTAATAAATAATTAATTGAAGCATATTCATAATAAGTTTTCTTTTCTCTTTCATCATCTAACAAATTCCAATCAATAGAATTATAAAGAGAAAATAGATCAGATATATCAAAAGAGTTTTTAAATTCATCAAGATTTCTTAAGAATCTTTCGTAACATTCATCTGGAACGATCTTTGTAAATACTCTAATTTGCATATTTTCTTTTCTATCGAATAATAAATTTTCAAAAACAACAGAATCTAATTTGTATAATAAACTATCTTTAGGATCTGGAAGAATTGAAAATGCCTTATTTTTAAAATCATTATCCCAAACAATACATAAGTTTATTAAAATAGATTGATTATTTACAAATTTACAAAATGGAATTACATTTAATACATGATATTTAGTATTTTGATTTCTTGTAAGATAATTCCTACTGGTTGGTTGGTTAAATGGAAGTCTTTCAAATAATCTAGTTGGCAATGTAAAATCCATTGGATTATTAAGCTTTGGTAATCCTGGATTAAAATATCGTTTAATATTATCTATTTCTTTATAGCTTAATGTATCTCCACAAAAAGGACATGGAGTTTCAAGTAATGCTTGGTCTTCAAAAATTGAATTACAAGTATTACATTTGCAATATAGATCAGCCATTTTATTCACCCTTTCTATAAAAATATAATAAAGTAATGTTGACTTATAAATAAATCCTTAATACCCAAAAAGGGTATTAAGGATTTTAAAAGTATTAACTGATAGTAAATTCTCTTATACCACCTGCATAACCAATTTTAACAGTATTTCCACTAATTTCAGTACAATAATTATGTAAATCATTGTAAATATCATATAAATGATAAGTTACACCATTAAATTCAAATGTTTTATCGGCAGAAGGATTATTTTGATAGTATGCTTCATTATAAACTGTTACTTGATTTGAGAATAATTTATAATTATCATTTTCATTTTCTTCTTGCCATCCGTTAATAGTATAAGATTCTACATCACCATTATTCATTGTAATATTAAATATTCTATAAATAAATGAGAATCTATTTTTATTTGAATTTTCAGTAGAAGTTTCGCCTTCAATTACAACATTAGTTGTACTTCTTGGTATTGAAGTAAATTGCTTATGTCTTGTATATTGTGTATTATTATCATATCTAGCTATTACTTTTTGATAGAATTCATTATTATTTTCTTCATTAGGTAATGGCTCAGTTACATCAATATCTTTTAAGAACATATTTGGTTTATCTATTTGGTAATTTTCTTCTTTATCATCATAATTTTTAGTTGGATATGTAGATTCTACATTATATAAAGAAATTCCAGAAGGATGTTCTGCAGGAAAACGTCCTCTTGGTAATTCATAACCAAACATAGTATAACCCATTTCAATACCAACTGCTCCTTGTAAATAACCACCATATTGGAAAGTAGTTCCATAATTAATTAATCTAGGAACTAGATATTCATTATTATCACTGGCTTCTAATAATTTTGCAAAATCACTATCATTAGTTGAATATAGTTCTTTACCACTACCATTATTATTATCAAATTTTCTAGCACTATTGTATCTTCGGAATACATCTTGATCACTGATATCATTTCTTTTATAATTATAACCAGTACGTTTTTCATCAGTACTATAATAAATAACAGCATTATCTTTAAATATTGGGTTTAGATGATTAATGGCATCATTTATTAATTCTGAAGATGATTCATTAAAAATACAAGTATTAAAATTAGTTCCATGTGTTCTATCGAAATTAGCACAATAATATCCAGTATTATCATCATTATAAAATCTAATATTATCAGGATTAAAATATTCCCAAGTATCAAAAAATGCTGTATTTGGTTGATTGGTTACTGGATTAATCGTCGATTTAATATTTAATTCAAATTTTCTATTTAAATCTTTATTTATCTTATGCTGGTTTAGAACAATGAAATTTAAATCTTTAATATAATATTGTCCAAGTTCTTCAGTCATATCTGTACTATAAAAACGATCACCCATTGTATTATATGAGTCATCATTATATCTTTTTCGATAATAACTTAAATCAGTATTATCTTCATAATATGGATTATTTGGTAATCTTTCAGGTCTATTAACTGAATCGCATAACCAGTCAAATTCATTAGAATTTCTTCTAACTTCGATATCATTATTAGTTCTTTCTAAATAATGTTGTCTTAAAACATCTGGTAAATTTTCTATAGTTCTTTTTGCCATTATGCCTAATTTATATTCTGGAGTATCATGACTCATATTTAGATAGCTTTCATAATTTTTCATAGGATATATTGTAAAAGTAACTTCATTATCTGGTACGTATTCACCATTTTCTTTTTTAATAGCAGTTATACTGTCTAAATATATAGAAGAATCGTCTATTGTATAAGCAAAATAGTTATTACCTGTAAAGTCTTCATTATATTCATTAAAGTCAGTTAAAGATGTAGGTGGTTTATATTTAAGCAAACGGTTATCAGATGTAAGTGATAGATTAATATATTTAGTTGATCTCTCACGTAAGTTCCAATTAATCTTTTTACGAACTTTCTTGAATTGTTCATTAGTTCCATGATAATGAATCTTCATAGCATCATAGTAAGTAACAATATTACCATCATTCTCAAGTTCTCTAGCCAATAACTTCCAATCAGTTTTATCATTATCAAATAAACCTGTATTGTAATATTTATCAATATACTTTATATGATTATTTTGAATTGAAAAATCAGTATTAGTGTAATATTTTAGTTCACCTAAATTAGTAATATCTTGATTGTTAATTATATATAGATTATTATTATTGATCTTAATTTTTCCTGCATTTAAGAATGCTTCGTCTGCAATACTATATAATTTATCACCAAATTCGATATTAATTAAAGAATAACAATTCTTACAAGCCTCACTATAATTACTTGAAATATTAACTTCAATAGTTTCAGATCTATAACCAGCATTAATTGAATATACATCATCATTATTAAGTTCAAATACTGTTTCACCATATCCAGTTGAACCTTCTATTTCTTGTTGAGTCCAACCTGCATTTATCATACTTTCCACATCTGCGTGGTCTTGTGCTACAGTATAGTCTTCTGGCATATAACCAATTATCATGTTAGTTTCATCATTAATATTATCTGTTATTGGAATAAGTTTATAATAATATCTATTTTTATCCATAGAATATTTTAAAGCGTTAGACGCATTTCTAAATGAACCAAGGCCATTAAGCCAAGTTACACCATCTACACCTTTAATATTATAAGCTAGTCCATCAATAATAACTCTCCAACCTCTATCGATATCAGAATCTTCGTAATAATAAGTATAGAATGTTTTATAATTTGGATTACCAGGATCTCCTATATCTATTTGAATTTTATATGATGAATATTTACTATATCTTTTACCATTAGTATTTGTTCTAGAAATAAAGAAATTACTAAAATAAACCATTTCTGGTGCTAAAATATTTAATAGTCTATGACAATCACCAAAGCAATGATAACCAGCAGTATATCCATTTCCCATATCAACAGTTCTAATCCATTTATCACCAGAGAATACATAGTTGTCAAACATATTCATTTTTACATCATTACCATGTTTGAATATAATAGCCAATACATCAGAAAGTTTATAATTATTGATAGTCTGGCCATTTTCATCAAATATATCTGTATTTTTAGAAGATGATTCGTCATAACTATAATCTCCTTCATAAACTGGATAATCATCTCTAATTACTATTTCATCATTACTATCTAATACATAACGTCTATTAAGATAATCATCATTAGAGAAAACACTATCACCAATATACATAATATAGTTACAATTACTAAAATCAAGATGATTGATTGTAGAAGTTACAAAGCAACGATCGTTTATTTGTGATGTATTATAAGGAAATTTAATAGTAAATGTATATTTTTTAAATTCGTTTGTATTAGCGAAAGCATATCCATCAAATATTGATCCTCCAATAATATCTTTAAATATATCCCATGTAATGTCTGGTATTAAATTTGAAGGGATATCTTTATAACAATCACCATTGGGGTCAAATGTATTTCTTAATGGAAGTACTAATGCATCATTTTTAAAATATACTTCTTCGATAGAACTAGAATTAAATAAACTACTACCAAAGTATACAGCTATTGGACCAAATGTAAAACTCTTTATATTTGTGGATAAATAAAAAGCGTTACTGCCATAAATCATAATACTTGAAGGTAAGTTTAATTCATCAATATATTTATTTGAAGTATTTTTAATAGTATATTTAACAGTATTGTCTGAATCGCCTCTTCTATTAATATAACTATCATAATTTACAGTAATTAAATTTTCTCCAACTCTTAATACAAATAAATTATCTTCTTTATTCCAAAGATTCTTTTCAAAATCATAGTTAATTTTAATGGTATTAGTTAATTTAATATCTAATTCTTTATCATCATCAGTTATATCGTTAATGGTATTTGTTATAGTTTTTTCAGTTTGACCGCAAATATAACCAATTTTAGCAATATAACCATTATTAAACGCACTATGATCCAACCAATTTTCGTCTAATCTATATGGATATAAATTAAAATCAGTTTTTCTACTAAATGAATCTGGACTTCCAGTAGAAATCATTACTGTTCTATGCTTTTTTGCATTTGTTGAAGTGTCAAATTTATGAGTTATATATGTGAATGGCATATATTCTATTGACTCATTAATATTATCTTCTAAATAGTCATCATCATCATTAAAATATACAATTGAACCATTATGGATAAGTTCTTCTGGAGAAGAACCTCTATCTTTGCCTGGAGCGATTAATAATAATTCATGAGTATTACTATTCTCTTCAGTGAAGTCATAATTAATAATTGTGTCAAATATAATAATACCTGCCATATGGAATTTTAATTTACATGATTTACTATTTGGTTTGATTTTAGCAGTATATACAGCAAATGTATTACCATATTTATCAGTATCATAAATTATTTTTTCATTTGAAGTACCGAGTCCTTCTTTATTATCTAAAATTAAATTACATACGAAGTTACCATTGCTAGAACCAGTATTTTTAATAGTAGTCGCAATAAAGACATCATATTCTTCATTTCTCTCAAAAATTTCTTTATTTGTAAGAGTATATTCTTTATTATAGAAATTTATTTCTTCTTCATTATTATGTGAGTCAAATAATACTGTTCCATTTTTAGCAATAACAATATGACAATCAACTAAATTTTCAGATAATGATCTTTTAAATAATCCAGACTTAACAATTGTTTCTTTACCAGAACCAGGATGTTTATTTTCTAAATCTTCAATATAATCCCAATCATAGAAAAATTGTTTGTTTTTCTCATTATCATTTATATTATTCATATTAAATTTTACAGACTCATAATATTTGTCATTTCCTGATTTAATATAATGTACATATATTAATTCAGAATCTCTAAAATAATCTTCAGGTAAAGCTTCATTAAACTCTTCTTCAGTCATATCTATAATAGTAGCTTCTGGTTCAATTTCGTGTGAACTTTTTGTTTTCCATTTATATAAAGTAGGATTTTCTAATTGATACTGATATCTTTCTGAATTATAAGTCATTAATCGTTTATAATTACCAGAATTATCATATAATGTATTTTCAATATCATGATTTCCTGCTTCAACTATAGGATCAACTGTAGTTATTAAAAATGGATCTTCTGTACTACTTTGATATATTTTATTAGTAAATCTACTAATTTTGGTAAAATCATTAACTAAATTAATTGCACCATCAATAGTGCTTACTATTGTTGAACTACCAAAATTTTTTAATTTAAGCTGACTAGAAAGTTTAGCAATTGCTGAAAGTAATGGTCTATTGCTATTATTTGGATTAGCATTATCAGATGGAGTTTGAGTATAATCTGTAATACCTTTATTTTTAACAGCAATATAACCAAAAGTATTAGAATTATTAATAAAGTCATCTACTTCAATAGTTAAAGAAGTATCGGTATCAGGTTTTTCAATACTAGTAAAGAAAGTTAAAAGCCATGCATTATCATTAATGGTAGGAGGAGTTTTAAGTTTAATATCCTTTAATGCATTGTCACTAGTTCTTAAGCTATAACTATAACCACCAATATTTAAACCAGTAAGATCTTGAGGAGTTAAATAATCTCCTTTAACTGAATCATAATAGTAATAAAATTTATAAACATCTGGAACAGCTACATCATTTAAACCATCACATTTAATTGATTTAAAATAATCTGTTAAATTATTACCACTTCCAAATACTTCTCTCTTTTCAGCAGTTATATTATATCTAATAAATTGTCCATAAGTATAATTTGTAGCAGGACTACTTAGATAATTACTATAATTTTGATGTAAAGCTCTTAAATAATTATCACCAACAACAGGATAAGAAACTAAATCAGTATCTTTATCACGTTTATATAAATAAGGACTTGGCTCTAATTCTATAGATCCGTCTATAATATCAACATAATATGGAATTTGCTCTTTATCGATAATAGATTGATCTCTATAATAAGGTAACTGATCTGGATCAGTTGGATCTAAAGTTGGATCAGCTAAAACTAATTTATCTCTAAATTCAGGGAAATTATAATATCTTAATGGTTCAAAAAGAATTTTAGTTTTCTTACCGTTTGAAATATTAAAACCATAACCAATTTCATAAAATCCTTTTGGCTCTACATTTGAATATTCGTGAGAATATTTTAAAATAGTACAAAGACCTTCATCTTCATTTTTAATGAAGAAAAATGTATGCTTTATAACTTCATCTATAAGGCTTTCTATATGAACAAAAGGATGATTCTGATCAAAACCAGTATTATTTGTATCGTCCATAGAATGACCAACATTATTAAAGAAACTAAGTAGTCTATTCATTTTGGTAGTATTAACTGAGCAACTAATATTAGTTTTACCTTTAGTATTTCCTTTAACTTCATATAAATAAGTATTAGGATTAATTAAAGTTAAAGAAACTAAATTAAGACGGTCTTTAATGGAATTTGTTTCTGCTTCAGTTATTTCATGACCTAATTTTAAATACATTGTTAACATTGGATACATTTTATAGTTTTCTGGCGATTCAATAGTATCTTCTTCTATTTTTTCATACATTGTATATAAATCTCTAAAAGTATAAGAAGCAAAACAATAATAATCTTTTCCTAAGTCTAATTCAATATTTTTAACTTCATTTCCCTTAATAGTAAAATATAAGTCATCTATATTATTTTTTCTTTGTTCTTTATCTAAAATATATTTGGTTTTTAATATTTCTTCTTCTTCATATTCAATTTCTTGAGGAATATAATAAAATGGACCAGTTGGATCATTTGGTTTACTAGGTGATATATATTCAATCATATAGATATTATCTTTATTTACTAAATTATTATTATTTAAGAAATTAATATAATTTTCGTTAGGAATTGGAATTACCATTGGATGAATTCGTTTATTATATGGAATTCTATCTGGATTACCAATATACCAACTATAATCTCTGCTAGGTCTAGTATAAAATAACTTTTCTCTTCTCATATCCTGATTATTTCTACCAGGTGTATTAAAATATTTATAGAAAAAGTCGTCATTATAAGTTAATAAAGCAAAATTGCTAAATTCATCAATATTATTATATGTAACACTTTTTACATTAAAAGAAGATGGATAATCGCTAAATATATTGTCTAATGGATCTATTACATATCTTCCATATATTAATGCGCCACATACATTAGGATCATAATATACTGGCATTTCAATATCAGTTTCAGAAACTAATTCATGATTCGAAATATATGGAGTTAACCCACTATAGGTTGTAATATTTCCAATAAGACATCTTTTGTTAAATTTTCTAGTATTAAAATCATAAAGATAAGCATAATACTTATTATCAGATTCATCTAAAGCAATATATGCAATATATTTTCTAGTATCTGTATTTTCATCACTAGTAGTATAATCAAAACAATATAGACCCGTATAACTATCTCTTGTATTTCCAAATAGAGTAGCTAATTTATTATCATTAGTATTACAATAAATTTTATGATTATCAATATCAATAAACGTTCTATTTGCTTCTATATAAGAATTAACTGAAGGATCACGATTTTTTAAATCTTCAGTAGTTGTAACAATATGCGTATAAATATATTCAATTTCATTATCAGATAAAGCTCTATGTAACTCAACTACCAATATATCATGAGTTGGATCAAAATTACTAGGTTTTATATTTGGATTATTATGATAATAATCATATGAATCTTTTATATATTTATACTGTCTTTTACCAAAACCGAGTTTTCCAGATTTAAAATATCCACTTTCACTACCATATTTAGCATTAAACTCTTCTTCAGTTAATGAAGTTACACCATATGGTAAATCATATTGAGCTTCCATGAATTTAAATTCAACTTTAATGTACTTTAAATATTTATCAAATCTATCT
>Ga0247611_10008772_pt1 | contig 12362 bp, 7 predicted proteins | sample 177DNAGHGhighgp2_FD_192422 | JGI IMG/M metagenome (GOLD analysis project Ga0247611, IMG submission 192422) | Sheep rumen microbial communities from Palmerston North, Manawatu-Wanganui, New Zealand - 1770 DNA GHGhigh gp2 | ecosystem: Host-associated > Mammals > Digestive system > Stomach > Rumen ... | reverse complement strand
GCATGCCGCCACCCGGGAAGCCGCCCATTCTGCCGCCGCCTCTTGGGAAGCCACCCATCCCCTGCATGGCAGGCATGAGTTTAGAGGGGTTGCCATAGGGCAGCACCACAATCATCTCCTCTGCCTCACCACGTGCCAGCAGGTTGTCGAGAATGTAGTTGATGCGACCCACCTTGTAGTACACCTCCTCGGTGTCGGTCGTTCCACTGATGAGATAGAAAACGGGATATTTCTTCGTACGGCTTCGCTGATAAGTTGGCGGAAGGTAAACGACAGCATGGTTGGTAGCCTGCAGGCTTTGAGAATAATAATTGACATACTCCACCGTTCCGTGCATCACTTTCTGCTTATCATGCACAAGAGGCCCTTTCTTGCTGGGTATCTCAAGCAAACTGTTCTTGAATCCCTCGTTGGGGAAATACTGGTCACACAGAGGGTCCATGACACTGATGCCATCGACGACAAAGCAATAGGGATACATGTCAGGGGCAGCCGGTCCGAGCGTAGCGGTCCAAAGTCCGCTTTGCGCATCCTTCAGTTCCATGGGTTTGCGTCCGGCGAACTGTACGTCCACCTGCACTTCTTTAGCGTTTTTGTTTTGATAGTAGAACGTCACTGTCCCATCGTCATTAAATACCGTCGAGGTCTTCAGTGGTTCTGTCTGTGCCTGCATCATACATGCGCAACACAGGAGCATAATAGTTGATAATAAGGTCTTTTTCATGTTATCAAGTTTTAGTGTTTTTGTTATTGCTTATCTTAAGTCAAGTTTATCTTTGCAAAGATGGCACATTTTTTAATAAAACTCTTTAACCCATGTAACATTTTTTTTGCCATTTGTTTCAAGAGACGGCAGCACAGCAATGCGAAACTGCTATTTAAGCAAGGCTAATGTCAGGGGTGCCAACATTTTCAGCCCTGACATGTCTTAAATGTGTGAACAGTAATGAATGAAATAGGCAAATATTCCATCTTTTTTATTAATTTTGCCAAATAAACCCCTTAAACAGACTTCATTATGACTAAAAGCCATGTATTTGCGATGTCAGTAATCGCTTGCGTAGCAGTTTTTGGCAGCTGCACTCTGCAGAAGGAGACTGCTGTCACCCTTGAAGTAAAAACCCAGTATGGAGTTCTCCAAGGTTTCGAGGAAGACGGTGTGAAGAAGTTCCTGGGTGTTCCTTTCGCTCAGGCTCCGGTTGGCGAACTACGTTGGAAGGCTCCCCAGCCTGTTCAAGCTTGGGAGGGAGTGCGCTCAGCCAAACAGTTTGGCGACGACCCCATGCAGCCCAACATCTTCGGTGACATGTCGTTCAGAGGTCCGGGTCGTAGCGAGGACTGTCTTTATCTGAATATTTGGACTACCGCAGCCACAACAGCCGATGCCCTGCCTGTGCTGATTTATTTCAATGGTGGCGGACTGATGGCTGGCTCTGGCAGCGAGCCCCGCTACGATGGCTCTTCCATCTCCAAGGAGGGCGTGATTTGTGTGACGGCCAATTACCGTGAGGGGGTGTTCGGCTTTTTTGCCCATACAGACCTCACGGCATCTTCCGAGTATAAGGGAAGCGGCAACTACGGTTTCCTCGACCAAGTGGCTGCTATCAAGTGGGTAAAAGAGAACATCTCTGCCTTTGGTGGCAACCCTGACAAGATTACCATTGTAGGAGAATCGGCTGGTTCGTTCTCTGTATCGCTCCTGATGTGCTCTCCTCTCTCCAAGGACCTCATTGCTGGTGCCATGCTTTCTTCGGGTGCAGAGGTGTTGCCTTTTCAGCCTTCTTCCCAAGCCGATGCCGATGCTGCCGGAGCAGAACTTCTGAAACAGGCTGGCATTTCAAGTCTGGCCGATGCAATGGCTTTGAACGCCGATTCACTACAAAAGCTCCTCCCTCCCAAAGGGATGGCCAACGTGGTACTTGACGGTTACTTCATGACTGAGAGCGCAGACGATGTGTTTGAGAAGGGTCAGCAGTCACAAGTACCTCTGCTCGCTGGATGGAACTCGCTGGAAGGCACTCCCTTGCAGACACTGAGGGGTCAGGCGCCTACCCTTGAAAACTACAAAAACGCAATGAAGGCGCAATTTGGTGTCATGACAGACGAGATTTTCAAGGCATACGGGCTCGAGACTGATGAAGACGTGCTGAGCCAGAAGGGCCTTGACCTTGCTTCTGACCTTTTCACAGGCTTCCCCACTTGGAAGGTCTGCGACTATCATGCGAAGTCAGGTCAACCTGTTTATCGCTATCATTACATGCATCCTCGTCCTCAGGTGTCGTCGAAGATGGGTGACAAGGTAGCTGCCCTTGCCGGAGGTGTGCGCGAAAAGACTTCGCAAGAAAAGAAGTCTGAGGCTCAACAGCCTGCGATTGCTCCAGGTGCTGTCCATTCAGCTGATATAGAATATGCCATGGGGACCCTTGACACCAACGAGTATTACGATTGGAATGAAGATGACTACGCCATATCAAAACTCTTCCTCACCTACTATGCCAATTTCTGCAAGACGGGCAACCCCAATGGAAAAGGCTTACCTCAGTGGACGGCTATCACCAAGGAAAATCTTGAGGCTGCTCCTGTCATGAAGATTGACGTGGAATCCAAGGAAATTGCCTCCCCTGAAAAGGAGAATGCCTATCGAACACTCGAAAAATTCTACAGAAGCAAGAAATAGGGCAATGCGCGAAAAGCCTCCTACGTAAGTGTTCACAGGTCCCACCACTTGCTGCGGGTGAGGACATCATCGTATGTGCTCCTGCTCTGCTTGTATGATTTCTCTATTTTATCTGCCATATCAACAAGGTTTCTTATAGCCTTTCATTTCAGTATTCCTTTGATAGTAGCATATGACGGCTTTTTCCTAAAGACCTCCACATTACTGAAACCTGCCTGTTCCAGCATGCTTTTCAACTGCTCGGGAGGATAGACTGTCATCCCCTCAACTACATTCGTCCACACCGAATCGCCCTCTATCACTTCCAGCATGATGGCAAACTGCCCACTGGGCTTCAATACACGTTTCACTTCTTGGAAGCATTTCGGCAGATTTGGCCAGAAATAGACGGTTTCCACGGCAGTCACTACATCAAACTTATCTTTCTCCCAGGGCAGACTGTCGGCAGAACCCTGTTCCACAAACACCTGACTGCCCATCACCCGTTTGTTCACGTTCCTCGCCTTAGCGACACTCTCTGCTGAAATGTCTATGCCATAAGCCTTGCCGCCTGGGCTTCTCTTAAGCAGACGCTTCAACGTGGCACCACCGCCACAACCGACGTCGAGCATGGTCATCCCATCATGGAACGCTACATGGTCAAGTCCCCAGTTGGTGAGAGGGGCATGGCCGAAATTCATGAAACGCAACATGCACCGCCCAAGAAAGCCCTCAGGACGGGCACACTGACTGAAAAAATCCTTGAAAATATTCTTCATACCTTAATCTTATAATAGTTGATAACCTTTTGTTTATTTAACGGGTGTAGTACAAGGTAACTTCTTTACGGAGCAGGCCACATCACCCTGTTTGTCAAAATATAATGCATTGGTCTTATTTTTTACGGCACAAAAGTATATAGTATTCAGAAAACAGACAATACTCAAAAATTGGTAAAATTTGTGCTTAACTTCTTTTACTGCTCGCTCCAACTTATCACAATCACGAATTTTCGAATTAGAGAACCAATCATTATCTAAATTCTTTAATTCGCTAATTCGGGTCGATGGTAGGGAACTTCAATTACACAATAAAATTAAGGATTATTACGTTTTTTGAAAAAGAAAATTAGAATACCAATCGACAACCAATGCAATAAGCAAATAATATGGTGAAGAAAATCTTTTGCGGCATGGATTCCTGCTTCCGCCGTATGCTGGAGAAAAACAACGCAGGACTGCGTTTCTATGAACATGTCATTTTGCCTTTTGAAGTCAAGCTGCTGAGATGGCATGGCTATTCCATCGGCAATCGCGCGCTTCCTTATTTAGAGAGCAGCATCAAAAAATACCTTCCCCTATATCTTAGCCCAGAAGAACTGAACGATGCTCAGCGTTGCAAGAAGGTAGAAAACGACATGATAAAAAGTCGGTTGGTCAATGGCATCCATCCATTGGAATATATCTTGTATGATTTTGAGAAACTTGACTATCGCACCCGTCAGGAATACATCAACGACAATGAACGCTGGGTTATTTTACACAAGATTTTCGGCGAAGATTTGAAGAAAGACCACAGAGACAAGTGGAGGTTCTATCAACTGACAAGCCCCTATTTCAAGAGAGAGGCATGCAAAGTAGGCAAAGACACCCCTGCATCCGATTTCATGGATTTTGCCTCCAAATATTCCACATTTTTTGTAAAGCCATTGGAGGGCAACTACGGTCAAGGTACTTATCTTCTGAAATGCACATCCACAGAAGAGGCGCAGAATATCTACGATAAGTTGATTACCCATGGCTCATGGATTGTGGAAGAGGTCATCCATCAGACAGAGGAAATGGCGTCATGGAATCCCACCTCGGTCAACACGGTCCGTATGCCTTCATTCATCACTGCTTCAGGGGAGTACCACCTGATAACCCCGTTTCTCCGTGCCGGAAGGGCAGGTGCCATTGTCGACAATGCCGGAAGCGGTGGTATAGTGGTTGGAATTGATAAGTCAACAGGACGTCTGTTGGATTTCTGCGTCGACGAGGAGGGGCACCGATATACCGCACACCCCGATTCGGGCATCAAGTTCTCTGGTTGGCAAGTTCCGGATTGGGAGGACCTCTGCCGCCTGACCGAGGAGGTCCACCGTTCCATGCCCTCCGGACATGTTTATGTGGCCTTTGATTTTGCCCACACCGCCCAAGGATGGGTGCTCGTGGAAGGCAACTGGGGACAGTTGGTGTTCAACCAGGCTTGTTTCAGACGTGGATTGAAAAAGCCCTTCTTTGAATATATAGGATATTCAGAGAAATGAGTTGATGACAAGAATGAATAAAATGTCAGCGTAAACACGTTTTTTGCGATATTTTTATTACTTTTGCATCCGTAATAGGAACAACAAACAATGAAAATAGGTTTTGACAATGACAAATATGTAAGGATTCAGTCCGAACATATCCGAGAGCGCATTTCTCAGTTTGGTGGAAAACTCTATATGGAACTGGGTGGCAAGCTGTTCGACGACCACCATGCATCAAGGGTTCTTCCAGGATTCAAGCCCGACAGCAAGTTGTCCATGCTTCAGCAACTGAGCGACAGCATAGAGATTGTCATCGTCATCAGCGCGGATGACATTGAGACCAACAAAACCCGTGCCGACATCGGCATTACCTACGACGAGGACGTGCTCCGCCTGCGCGAAGCCTTCATGGAGCGCGGTTTCATGGTGGGGTCGGTCGTCATCACCCACTACACCGGACAGCGGGCTGCCGACACGTTCCGTCAGCGCTTGCAGCGGATGGGCATCAAGACCTATATACATTATCTAATAGATGGCTACCCACACAATGTGGAGCTCATCGCCTCCGATGAGGGATTCGGCAAGAATGAATTCGTGCAGACCGAGCGGCCATTGGTCGTCGTCACCGCCCCTGGTCCCGGCAGCGGCAAGATGGCGGTATGCCTCAGTCAGCTGTACGGAGAGAACAAGCGCGGCGTTCATGCAGGCTACGCCAAATTCGAGACCTTCCCTGTGTGGAGCCTCCCACTGAAACATCCCGTCAATGTCGCCTACGAGGCTGCCACTGCCGACCTCAACGACGTAAACATGATCGACCCGTTCCACCTCGATGCTTACGGGAAGGTCGCTGTCAACTACAACCGCGACATTGAGATATTTCCTGTGCTCAATGCCCTCTTCGACGGCATCTATGGCGAGAATCCTTACAAGTCGCCCACCGACATGGGGGTCAACATGGTAGGTTTCTGCATCTGCGATGACGAGGTTTGCCGAAAGGCGTCTGAGGCAGAGATTATCCGCCGCTACTATACCGCCACCAATAAATTTGCCGACGGTGCCTGCAACGACGAAGAGGTGCATAAGATACAGATGCTCTTCAACCAATTGAAAATCACCACTGCCAACCGCCGCACCACAGTGGCGGCCAACGAGCGCAAGCAGGCAAGCGGTCACACCTCTGCCGCTATAGAGTTGGACGATGGCACCATCATCACCTCGCAGTCGAGTCCGCTGCTCGGCTGTTGCGCTGCCCTCTTGCTCAACGTGACAAAACACCTCGCAGGCATCGACCATGAGGTGAAACTGATACCCCAGAGCATGATAGAACCCATCCAAAAAACCAAGATAGAATATCTGGGAGGGAAAAATCCGCGCCTGCACACCGACGAGGTGTTGGTGGCCATCTCCGTGCTGTCACCCCATGACGAAAACTGCCGCCGCGCCCTGGAGTGCCTTCCCCAACTCCGTGGGGCACAGATTCACTGCACTGTGATGCTGAGCGAAATCGACCGCAAAATCCTCAAGAAACTGGGCTGCGACCTCACCTGCGACCCTGTAAGGAAGGGATGAGTCTATCCCCCATCCCTTCTAAACAATCATATGTCTAAACTCCTAAAAAAAGTCATATGTCTAAACTCCTATACTCCTAAACTCCTAAACTCCTAAAAAAGTCATATGTCTAAACTCATATACTCCTAAACTCCTAAACTCCTCTAAAAAGTCATATGTCCAAACTCCTATACTCCTAAACTCCTAAACTCCTCTAAAAAGTCATATGTCTAAACTCCTATACTCCTAAACTTCTAAACTCCCAAAAAACATGAAAAAACAAATACTATTGACAAGCATTTTGGTGGCATTTTTCGCCATCATCACCTTAGGCTGCACAAAAGGCAAGGAAGCGGGAAACGCTTCGGGTGACACAGAAAACAAGACCAGCGTAAAAGAGGGAGTGGCAGTTAGTGAATGGGATGGTGAAAACGTTCCACCCGTTTTTGCCGTGTGTGTCAAGGGACAGCCGCTCCTTGCACCCTTCAATGAGGGTGACATCATCGGCAAAGGTAATGTGCTGAGACAAACACCTGAAAAATACACCCAGTTTATTATGGGTGAGGAAGCCTACGGCATCACCTACCAGGAGGAGAAGAACAAAGACCTTGAGCACGACACCGGATACCTCAACCAATATGTCTACCAATCGAGCGACGGCATGAAGGGACAGCTCTTCAGCTATACCAACCCCAAGGCTATAGAACACTATATGACGGCACATGGAGAGACGCTACCGGAAGGAGAGTACATCCCGATGGAATATACCTACGGCATTATTGTGGGAGCAGACTACTTGAAGGACCGCAACATCATATCCTTTTACTCCACCACAACAGAAGACCCCACCGAACCGCAGTTCAGCAGTGACATCATCGCCAAGGTGGAGAAGACCTTAGGTGCCAAGGTGGAGAAAAACCGTGTCAGCCATATTATCGGCGACGGGGAATATCAATTGGGAGTCATGAGGACACAGCCCAACGACAAATACGGCATCGCTGCTTGGGTGCTCGCCAAGGGCAACGACATCACCATCTGGACCGACACCTGCGAGGTGGTGGAGGAAGAGCAACGCGTCTATTGGTCCAACTATGACCCAGACGAATATATGGAGCCAGGAATTCTCGCCGTGGTCAAAGGTTCCAACGGTCTAGACATCTATTGCGAACATATGTCGACCGACGAGACCGTCAACTATATGCTCATGCGCCAAAAGAAATCATCCTTCGTCAAGTACGACATGGGCAGCTTCTACCAGATGTACGAGTAATCTTTCTATATTGCATTATCCCCCAGTGATTTTTTCTATCGCTGGGGGATTTTTGCTGCATTTTTTAATCGTTCCTCGGAATTTTACACTATCTTTGTGGCAAACTATTCAATATGAAACGACTCATCATCATCCTATCAATTATAATAGGACTCGTTCAGATCACCATGGGGCAGGAGAATGAGCCGCGAAAGAAAGTTGCACTCGTACTCAGTGGGGGCGGAGCCAAGGGAGTGGCTCATATCGGTGTGCTGAAGGTGCTGGAAAAAGCAGGCATACCCATCGACATCATCACCGGAACAAGCATGGGAAGCATCATAGGCGGACTCTATTCCTGTGGCAACGATGCCGCAAGGCTCGACTCCATCGTCCGCTCACAAGACTGGAGCAATGTGCTCTCTGACAAGGAAGACCTGAGATACCAGAGCCTGAAGGAGCGCGAGAACCAAAACACTTACGCCATATCCACCAGTCTAAAACTAAAGAAGAAAAAAAGAGGCATCAGCGGCGGTTTCATACTCGGCAAAAATATCGGCAAGTTGCTCAACACCTTTACCACGCCATACAACGACTCCATCGACTTCAACACCTTGCCCATCCCCTTCGCATGTGTAGCCACCGATGTCGTAGACAACAGTGAGCACGTCTTACACAACGGTGTGCTCAGCGAGGCAATGAGGGCGAGTATGTCGATTCCAGGTGCCTTTGCTCCGGTAAGGAAAGGCAATCAGGTGCTGGTGGATGGTGGGTTGCGCAACAACTACCCCGCAGATGTCGCCAAAGAGATGGGTGCCGACTATATCATCGGTGTGTCGGTAGCCGCCAAGCTAAGGGATGCTGACCATCTGGGAAGCACAACCGACATCCTTCTGCAGATAGTAGATTTCAGCACCAAAAACAAACTTGACGACAACATGGCCATCACCGACATTCCCATCATCGTCAACACAGAGGGCTACAGCACAGCTTCCTTCACTCCCTCTGCCATCAACACGCTCATCCAACGGGGAGAGGATGCTGCCATGGCACATTGGGACGAGATTGTCGCCCTCAAGGAAAAGCTGCACCTTTCACAGGTTCCGTCTCGCCCCCATGTGGTCGACAACGCCACCTTGTCCGACAATCCAACCTACAAAATCGGACAGTTGTCGTTTGTGAACATGACACCCAGTGATGCTTCTTTCATCCGCACGAAATTCAAATTGAAGGAAGGCAACACCATCGACACTGAGCGCATCCACCTTATTACCACCTCAATCCGTCTGGACCTTTTCTACCAAAGTGCAGACTTCCATGTTGACAACGATGCCATTGAGATGCCTGACGGCACCAAAGCGGCAAGGATCAAATTCTTCGCAGGAGAGAAGAAAACCAATAAGATGAATGTGGGCGTACGCTTCGACACAGAGGAGATTGTGGCAATGCAGGCCAACATCGCTTTTCCCATCCGCAAGAAAGTACCCATGGAACTTGATTTCACCCTCCGTTTGGGAAAGCGTATCAAGGCAAAGGTCGACTGGGAACTCCACCCCACCAGTTTCATCACTCCTACCCTCACTCTAGCTTTCCAGCACAATGACTACAATCTCTATGAATACGGCGACAGAGCATACGACCTCACCTACAACCGTCTGACAGGTTCTGCTGCCCCACTGACATTCAATGTCCGCAACTTCCATTTCAACATTGGTGCCGCCATCGACTATTACTTCAACTACAACCTGTTGCTCGACCAAGTAAAAGAGCATTATATGGAGATGCCCGACCATGAGCATTTCATCAGCTATTTCGCCAATGTGAACTACAACAGCGAAAACGAGTGGAACTTCCCCACCCGGGGCAGCAAGTTCAGTGCCCGATATGCTTACTACACCGACAACTTCGTCAAGCTAAACGACAAACTCGGCATGAGTGAGGTAAGCGCAATGTGGCGCACCAACATCCCAATAGGCAAACACTTTGCCATCCAACCCATGTTCTATGGACGCCTGCTCCACACCGACAATTCTCCCATCATCCTCTGCAACATCATGGGCGGAGAATGGTTCGGCCATTACATCGAGCAACAGTTGCCCTTCGCCGGCATGGGGCACATCGAACTGCAATGGGACAAGTTCCTGGCAGCGCAGATGCAGGCGCAGTATTCACTGACCACCAACAACATCATCCAATTGAAGTTTGCCATCGCACAAGATGGTGACAAATACGAGGAAGTGTTCAAAAGCAAGACCATGCTGGGTTCCTCACTGAGTTACTACTACAACGCTCTCTCAGGCCCTGTCGGTGCATCAGTGGGCTACAGCAATGTCACCAAGAAGCCCTATTTCTATGTCAATATAGGGTACGTCTTTTAAGATTAAAAATTAAAGATTAAAAATTAAAAATTAATAGGCCATTCATACGTCTAAACTCCTAGACTCCTAAACTCCTAAACTCCTAGACTCCTAAACTCCTAGACTCCTAAACTCCTAGACACCTAAACTCCTAGACTCCTCAACTCCTAGACTTCTCAATTCCTCACTACTTCGTGCTCTCATATCTCACCCAAGGGAGAGTGATGTAATTATTGTTAGAGGAAACAGGAGAAGCTGATGAAGACTGGTAGTTGTAGATGCCCAAGCGGACACCCTTCCAATTACCAAAATCGACGAAGAATGGCTGAGCTATCTCAGTGTAACGTCGCTCATCAGTGCTGTAGGCAAAACGATATTGTTTTGCCGCCATGTCGAATGAGATGCGCAGGAAAACCCTTTTGCCTTTGAGTGGGGAGAGGATGTTTTCTGAAATGCCGTCACCACGATAGATTTGCAGTTGGCCATTCACCTTGGCGATTCCCAGCAACTCATTGGTCTTTCCCATGCAGGCAAGACCGCAGCGTGCCCCCTCTGCCATGTGGCTGACATCTATCGCTATCGTGGCCAAACTCTGATAGCCCATCACCTTCTGCGTGAGCGTGTTGCGCGCCTTGAAGAAATTCTCGGCCGGCAGGGCATGCAGTGTCAGTTGCCCCTTGTGCTCGGTGAGCGACCATGCGTTGTTGTCTGGATTGTGGTTCCATTGCCATTGCGGTGAGAGAACGGCATTTTCAAAATCATCACTCGTCTGTGGCAGATGCCTTTTTTCTGCCCCATTGCACACCAATGGCGACATGTGCGAAGCACCCTCATTGGCAGCAACATTCGGTTTGGTCCACACCGCCACAGGTTCCCCTACCCCATTGCGGTCGATATCCACGCCTATGATGGGCCAGTCGTCATTCCACCACATCGGTTGGAGATGTACCACACGTCCTAATGCCCCATCGTGCTGGAAGTGATAAAACCACCACTCGCCCTGAGGAGTATCAACTATCGCGCCTTGATGGGGACCGTTGACACGGGTGGTTCCTTGTTCCAACACCACCCTCTTCTCGTATGGTCCATAAATGCTTTTTGCACGGAGCACGGTCTGCCACCCCGTTCCCACCCCACCCTCAGGAATGGAGAGGTAATAGAAGCCATTGCGTTTGAGAAATTTGGTGCCCTCTGCCACAGGACCAGTATATACGGTGACACCGTCATCCAGCAAGGAGCGACCGTCGGCACTCATCTTATGGACGATGATGGGCCCCGCACCATGCTGACTTCTGCCCAAGTAGGCCTGACCGTCATCATCCCAGAATGGGCATGGGTCCTCCCAATGCCACACTGCCTTGACCATGTGCAACGGACTCCATGGTCCTTCGGGCCGCTCTGCCTGAGTCATGAACAAGCCTTCGTGAGGTGTGCAGAAATATATCCAAAACTTCCCGTCGTGATAGCGGATGGCAGGAGCCCAAGAACCACCGGCATAGCGCTCGTTGGTGTCCCATCCCGGCAAGTCGAAGCGATTGTACACCTGAGTGACAATGCGCCAGTTGACCATGTCGTCCGATTCCAATATCTGCATGCCGATGAAATGGAAGTCGGATGCCACCATATAGTATTTGTTGTCCACTCTGATAACATCAGGGTCGGAATAATCGGCACAAAGAATAGGATTGACATACGTACCATTGCCCTGGTCACCCCATGACAAAACCGATTCAGTATTCTGTGCTTTCATGGATGACGCAATAGCTGTAAGGACAGAAAGGATGAGAATTCTTAACATGATTGAAGATTGATTAAACCACATTGCAAAAATACTAAAAAATGGGAATTATACGCCTTTGTCCCCTATAATATTGAGCCCACTTTAAAAAGTGATTAGTCGTAGGAGGGTGTGTATCGCCAAAGGTTCACCTCTACTTGGGAAACTGGATGGTGAAGCGAGTAAGGTGATCGGTAGGGTCTGTCATCAGACTAAAAGTGCAATGGTGGGCGGTGAGGATATCACGGATAAGCAAAAGTCCGAGGCCCTGGCCCTGTGGTTTGGTGGAGAAGAAAGGTGTGAACAAATGGGGTGCGACGGAAGGAGGGATTCCTCGTCCGTTGTCGGTGATGGTGAGTTGTGAAGGAGCGGTAGTGATGATGACAAGTCCCTCCCTCTCTCCAATGCTTTCAACAGCATTCTTGACGATGTTGATCAGCACTTGTTGAAACAGGATGGTGTCGATACGAACAGGGGCCGCCTCA
>Ga0247611_10008771_pt1 | contig 12367 bp, 25 predicted proteins | sample 177DNAGHGhighgp2_FD_192422 | JGI IMG/M metagenome (GOLD analysis project Ga0247611, IMG submission 192422) | Sheep rumen microbial communities from Palmerston North, Manawatu-Wanganui, New Zealand - 1770 DNA GHGhigh gp2 | ecosystem: Host-associated > Mammals > Digestive system > Stomach > Rumen... | reverse complement strand
CATCGTTGTCGTACGGCGAGAAGCATATGCTCCTGCCATCCCAAATCCTTACAAGCATGCCTTGGCTTGTCTTTTTGAACTCGTGTATCACGTCATATGAGTTGAGCCAGTCATCGAAGTCGATTGCGTCACGGTTGGCATCAAGCCAAGTTCTCTGAGTGCACAAGATGTGACGATGTTTGATGACTGCCACGCAAATCTTCTCGGCAATCTCGTCGTTAATCATCTTCATCAATCCGCTCGGCATAGTAGGCAATCAATGCCGCTAAGTCACAGATAAGCCCAGCCTTGTCTTCTTTGTATTGCCCGTAACGCTCCTTCCTGACAAACTCAACCATGTCAAGAAGCTCCTGCGTTCTGGTGCCATCGCCAAACCGGCTCATCGGAAGCACCTCATAATCTCGCTGCCAGACAGCTCTCCGCTGTCATAAGCCTCAACGACTCTCTTTGCGAGGGCGTCAGCAACCCTCGCAAAGACGTTCGGCTCGTACATGTCGCATGCTTCTGGACATACATCGTTGCCAGACTCGTCACATGGTGAGTAGCTGTACTTCACCGGGTGCCAGTAATTGTCCCACTTGACTACCGTTGCCTTACTCTTCTCGCATGTCATGCATAGTCCGTAGTTTTCTTCGCCGCGCATCACAACGCCTCCATCAAATTCTTGATGACCATGCCTTCTGGCGAGGCAATCCATCCAACAAGCTCTGGGACAACGGATGCCGCAACGACAAGCGAGATTGCGGCGGTAATGCCAAAGAGTATGAAAAGCATTGTCGTAGTCACATCAGCCATGTACCTGTCGTGTTCGACAAGCCTAGGCATCACCTTCGAGACGTACAGCCACGCCACGAGAATCGTCATGACGAAAACCACAGTCTGTACGGCTATCTCTGAAGCGAGCGTCCCAATCTTTGCAGACGCATATGCCTTGATTCCATAGCCCTGCATCCAGTCCCATAGCTGGCTCACGCTTACGCCAAGCTGTGACGCAAGCTCAGCCAACGCTTTGTCAAGATTTTCCACTGGTATCCTCTTTCCAATTCAGCTTCTCAAGCCGTATCCCGTAGTTGGCACTACGCTTCTCTGCTGACCAGACGCCACTCATGACCTTACTTACAAGACCCTCCTTCATCAGTCGGTCGAACTCTTTGCAGAACATCGGGTAGTAATGCCCGTCCTCGTCCGTCCACCAGAAGATTGCGGCACTGCGTCCCCTGCTGAATCCTGCGTACGTCAATGTGAGAGGAACGTCCTTGAACGGCCTGAACACCGTGCGTGAACGCCCCGAACCTCTGCTTCCGTCAACGGTCTCCCCAGCCCAGATTCGGTCTATGTCCTGCTTTGACGGCACTTTGAGCGTCCAAGAGTCCATGCTTCCTGCCGTTGGCGTAACGCCACCGTTCCAATGATTGTCCTCAAGGATGAACGGTGCGTATGGCCTGCTTTTGTCCCATGCCATCTCATTTCACGCTCCTAGTCCTTTGTCGTTACCCATAAGACGAACGCCAAGAAGACAAGGTACGCGACGGTACAAACGGTCTGCTCGCTAACCATTGCTGATATCATCTCGACTCACCCCTATATCCTCTGCATCGCCCATACGACAAACGCAAAGAAGACGAGCACAGCAACGAACTGTATCGTCTGGTCGCTAACCATCGCTGATGTCATTGCCGCCTCCTTCCACTAGCGCTCCGCACTCGTGGCAGAACGTCGGTAGCCTCATCGAGTACTCGCGCCATGCGAGGATGTGCCCGCAGTTGCCACATGTCGCACGGAGCGGCCTGCCGTTCTGGTCGCGCTCGATGACAGGCTCGAACGGCTCGCCATCAATCTCACGCTTGAAGTCCTTCCACAGCTCCCGTACCTGCCAGTCGAGAAGTCCCTCTTCCATGCGGTCGTACGTCTTCCAGAACCTATCTACGAACGGCTCGCACTCGTGGCAGGTCCAGCGCTTGAAGCTCACGCCGTCAAGCAGCCCGTACTCGTAGAGGATGTCCGTCTCGCCGCGTGGTATCTCCTTGCCACAGTACATGCAGTGGTGCGGCTTGCGTGTCTTGACGCGGCGGCTTCCAATCAACTTGCTCATAGGTTCACCCTCGTCTTCGCGCTGTAAGTCTTCATCCAATCCCTGAACCCATCGGCCATGTAGTCGCACATGACATCCGTGAATATGCTCGCGTCAAGGCCATCGACAATCTCTTCGACCTTTGCGGCAATCATGCCCTTGTGCTCGTTGACCACCAGCTCAAGAAGCTCCTGACCATACGACCTGTCCGAGTACGTTCCCCTCTCGTGAAAGATGTCGTACTTCTTTAGCTCGTCTATCGCCCATTCGACCTTCTTGGCAAGCTCATTCTTCAGCTCCTTTTCGTCGGACTTGAAGCTGTCTTCCAAGGCCCTTATGGTGATTAGGTATGCCGTGTCTGAAAGCACGCTCCAAATGTCCTTGTAGTTGCGTGCAAGCAGCGAGTCGATGTGGCGTCTGAACTCTTCCTCGGCAATTTCCCGCATTCTCTCTTCCGAGATGTAATCGACAATGTTAATCTCCATCTTCCCCTCCTAAGAAAAGAGGCCCGGTCTTCTTCCCGAGCCTCTTTGCGCAATGGCATTTAGGTGACGGACACCTCAATCTCAAGCTGAGGGTTAGGATGCACACGCCGTCTATCTCATCCCGATACGGGCAGTCCTGCCACCAGCTACCGTCTTCTTCCATGTCTACCTCGCAAGCGAAATCGCAATGGCCTGCGTGACCGTTATGCCATCATATACGTGCAGACAGGGTTCGCAGCCGTACCCGTCCTCTTCCTCGAACGTGACCGTATGCTGCGGGTCGTTGTCGGGCCACACGCAGGTCACGTTGTCCTCGTTGACTGCCTTGCCGCCCTTCATGGTGTAGCCGCACGTGTACTTGATTCCAAGGGCCTCAAGCGCATCGCGTAGGCTGTCTGTCAGCGTCATATCTTCACCCCGCAGAGATGGAGGGCCTGCTCCGCCGTGTCGCACCTTCCGGCTGCTGAGTAGCGGACGTAGAGCAGCCCGTCGAACGTCTGGCTCGGGACCACGTAGCAGTCACCAGCGGTGTTCGGGAAGCGAATCATGCCCCCCTCGTTCTCCGTGTACGTGATTCCGTGGTCCGTGAGGTACTTCTTTATCTGCTTGATTTCGTTTTGTGCGTGGGTCTTTGTGCACATGGTCTATTCCTTTTCGTCTATCAGCCGTTATAGCAACCTTCAATAGAATTGGCGTCGCTATACCCTATTGACAAACAACCCTACTTGTATTAAAGGTCTTCGCGTTTCGCAGAGGATGCCTTAAAGGCAGGTCCAAAATCCTCTCCACGCGCGTTAATTCCTGCCCTGTTGGCAGTACATGCATTTACCCATCTTGCTTATTTCGGCACCGCGCCTTCAAGCGTGTAGCGCGAGTAGCGGACCTTGCTGCCAAAGCGGTTGATAGTCGTAAGCTCTTCGCTCGCTATCTCGTAGCCCTTCTTGCGCAAGTTAAAGATGATTGCGCTTAGCCTTGTGACTCCTAGTTCCTTGAAAGCGTCGAAGCTGGTGATTCCGTCCCCGGTCATAAGCCAGTCGAGGACGGCCTGTGTTTGTGTCATTAATCTTGGACCTCCTTGTAATATGTGCCAACAAGGTTACCACGCGACTTGTTAAGCGAATTGAACATCCATCCGTGACGCTCGCCCTCCGGTACCGCTGACAAGGCAATGGCGCATACGAAGATGTAGTTTCCGTACCTCATGAGCAGCGGGCAGCTCTTTGTGCAGTTGCTCTTGAACTTTGTGAACGGACACTTTGCTGTCGAGAATTCAAATCCCATGCTCTTCCCCTATAGGTAGTTGACCCCGAAGCGGGCAATGAAAGCCTTGTGCTCCGTGTCGTTGATTCCCTCGCGCCGCTCCCATGTTGCTTGGCACTTGCGGCGAAGCCACAGGTCAAGCTGTCTGTTGAAATGGACGCCGTTGTTCGACATATTGTGATGAAAGGCGCAAAGGTAGCACCAGCAGCCTTCCTCGTCGCTTATCTCACGGCGTCCACTTCCGGGAAAACAGTGATGCACGTGCAGGTTCATGGTCGTGTGGCAGATGTAGCAGCGCGGGTCGCTCTCGTCCGAGAGCAGGCTCTTGCCGCGCATCTACTCGCCCCAGATGGGCAGTTCGTCAACGACGTACTTGCCCTCTTGGCCCGTGACATCCAATGCGACGGTCAATGCGTCAGACATGTCAATGGCCGCGTCCATCTTCTGGAACACGGCCACTGCCTTCGTGCTGCGCTGCCCTTGGAAGCTGAGCAAATACACAAACTTTTGTTCCCGCTTGTTCGTTGTCCTCGTTGCCATGCTGCTTTCCTTCTTTGCAGGTGCCTTCCTTGTCGGCACCGTCTTTGTCTTTGCCGTTGGCTTCTTTGCCGTGGGCTTCTCGGTCTTCGTGACCTGAATGAAGGTCTCCTGCTCGACCTCCTTCTGCCATTGGTGCCAGTCGAAGAGGGCTTGGTTCCTCGCCTCTGAGAAGCGCCTTGTCTCCCACTTGCCGCCCTTCGTGAGCCTTTCCCCCTCGAAGAGGTTTGGCCCTAGGCAGAAGAGCCTTCCGGTCTTCCAGTTGCCAGCGATGATTGTTTCCCGCATGGGGTTACCTATCTGCTATAATCTGTCGTTAGCTGATGAGGGCCGGGAATGTCTTTTCCCGGCCCGTCTTGTTACGCCTGTCCCATGTCTATCAGCGAGAACGTTTCCGCAAGCCTTCTTGCAATCGCAAGCGCAGACTTGACATCGCCGCCCTCGCTGAGATGAGTGGCAAGCTCGCTCGGCTTGAACTGCGACGTGATTATGCTCGGAAGCTCGGAGCCGTAGCGCCTGTCTATCAGCTCCCAGAGGCGCGATACCGTCCTCGCGTTGCAAGCCTCCTTGCCCAAGTCATCTATCAGCAGCAGCCCTACCGTGGAGTACTGGCCCATGACCTCGGCCATCGTCTCCCGGGTGGAGTACGTGTCGTTGAAATCGTCCATCAGGGTCGTTGCCCTGACGAAGCGTGCCACGCCGAACGGGTTGTCCTTCAGCCAGCCGCGAAGCATGGAGCATGCGGTGGTTGTCTTGTGCGTGCCTTGGTCACCTGCGATGTAGATTCCACGGCCCTGCTTGAGAACGTCGATGTGACGAACGTCTATCGCGTACTCAAGGAACCTCTTCGGGACTCCCGCGCGAATGGCACGCTGGTCAAGTATCTCGGCCTCTAGCTCCATGTCGGATATGGCCGAAGAGTTCTGACCAGCCTGCGCGACCCTGCGCTGGCGCTCAAGCTCGTGCCTGTATTGCTCATGGGAGATGTAGTTTGCCTGATAAATCAGCTCAATCGGAATCGGCCTTCCGTCCCTCGGGGCGTAGTTCCCCTCATGCAGAAGGTCAAGAATCGACCTGTGTGCCACCTACGCCTCCTTGTAGTCGATTACGTCCCAGCCATCCTCGCCGTAGGTGAAGAGCATGTCGTTCTCGCGCTTGTTGACGGGACTCTCGTTCAGGTATTCCTCGAAGTGGCTTGGGGCGAAGAGCGTGCTCGGACGTAGGTACTGCGCCATTCTGCTGTCGTTTCTCCACTGACTTGCCTTGGTGTCTATGACGGCCTTGAGGTCATCGACCGTGAACCCGTCCTCAAGACGTGCGTCTATGAGACGGTTCGTCTCCCTGTTGTGGTAGGTGTAGCTCTTCCCGAGTACGGCATTGAGGTGGTCAACGACTGCCTTGATTTCCTCTGGATGCTTGTCAGTCGGACGAGACTTCTTGCTGACCGCTGTGTTTTTTCTTTTGTTCTCTTCTAGGTTCTCTTCTTTGTTATTATTTCCGTCCAGTTTTTCGACTGCCTGCGGTCCAGTTTTTTCACCTACAGTGGTCCAGTTTTTTGACCACTTGCCGTCCACACCTTTGTGGTTTATCAGCTCTATGACCCTAACGGTGTCAACCCTGACATGACGCTTTCTCGGGATTCCCCTGTAGGAGACCTCGACAAGGCCAAGCTTCGCAAGCTCCTTAAGCGACTCGCTCTGCTGGTACTTTGAAAGCCCGCACCGCTCGCTCACGTTCTGGACCGTCGTGTAGAACCAGCCACAGTCAAGCTCGCCGCAGTCGGCCCAGTAGCGGGCCTCTGAAATAAGCTCGCTCACCATGACCGTGTTCAACAGGCCGATTGATGTGATGAGCGAGCGGTTCAGGGCTATGAAGTTGTCATATGAGAGGGAGTTGAGTCCGTAGAGCCAATAGCCGTCGTTCTGAACGACTTCCATATTACTCAAGAACTTCGCCAGTGAATGCGTCTACCTCGATGTCATCCACTTCGACGGAAAGGCCAACCTCGAACTCGCAGAGGTTACCAGAGTAGTTGTCAAGTGCGTCCATGCTGGTGCTCGGCGATAGGGCAACCTTCATGACCTTCTTGCCACGAGACGAGCCGATTGAGATGATTTCGCCTGAGAATTTCACGGCTTCCTCCTATTCGGTTAGATAGAACATTTGTACGTCAGAAGGGAATGTCCTCCGAAAAAAGCCCATCCATGTTCGCCACGTTGCTCAAGGCAGTCTGCACGACCGACTGCGCGGGCGCTTGTGGGGCCGTTTGAGGTGCCATTTGCGGTACGGCGGCACTCTGGTACCCCTGCTGCGTTTGCGGCGCGAATTGGGGTGCCTGCGGGGCTGTGGCGGGCATCTGCGGTACCTGCTGATATCCGCCCTGCTGGTATCCGCCCTGCTGCTGCGACTGGGAAAGAAGCTCGACCTCATCGACGATTACCTCAAGCTTGCTGCGCTTGACACCATCGCGCTCCCAAGAGGACCAGCGAAGCTTTCCTTCAAGAGCCAACTTGGTCCCTTTGGTCAGATAAGGTGCCAAGCCCTGCGCTCGATTGCCAAATACAATGCAATCGCAGTAATTAGCATAGTCCTCCCACTGCCCGGTCTGCGGGTTCTTGCGACGGTCGTTTACCGCCAAGCCGAAGCTCAGGATGCTTGAGCCTGACTGAGTGGCCCTTAACTCGGCATCCCTTGTCAAACGTCCGCTGAGATTTACCCGATTGATGCTCACTTTGCTCTCCTTAGAATGATTCACGCTGGTAGTAGTCGGCCTTGATGATGTCCCGCAGCGTGTCTATCGCCTTCTTGTTCGCGTTGTTCCTCTCCAAAGCCGCCTTGTGCATGGCCTCGGCGCTGTCCCTCAGAAGCTTGAGGTGCGCAACGCTCTTGTCTCCCCTTGCGAGGTCACCCAAGATGGTGACGGGTATGCCATCGGCACGAAGCTCCCACTCCCTCACGGCAAGCGCCGTGCGGTAGTCGTACTCGTTCTGTGCCGACTGGCATCCCGTCCTAGCTATCTCGTCTGGCATCTCAAGGAGCTGTTCAAGCAGCTCTCGCAGCTTCAGGATGTCCTCTACGCCGTCCATCAGTCAACGACCCACGACGGGTTCGGGCAGCAGTTGGCTTGCTTTATGAAGCCCATGTACTGCTCCCTGCTCTGGAACTCGTAGCGCTTGCCGCACGTCTGGCAGTGGGCTATGAACGACCCGCTTTCTGGCGGGTTCGCGTTCTGTCCCGCAGACGTGTCGGCGTCCTTGTTGTCATCGATGAGGAACAGGCCAGCCAGTGCGTACTTGCGTGCGTAGCTTGAGCATGAGCCTGTGACCTGAGACTGGTCGCTGCCCTTCTTGTCCTGTGGCTCGCGTGCGTACGCGCTTATCGACGCGCTCATGCCGGAAACCACGTCGCGCACGGTCGCGGTTGCCTTGACGTAGTGCCAGCCCTCAAGGAAGAAAAGCTCGTCGCTGAGGGTGAGCAGCAGGTCGTACTCTTCGAGCAGCGGCTTAAGCCCTTCTAGTATGTCCTCGCACGAGCGGTAGTGGTACTTGCCGAAGCCGTTCCACTGGTTCTTCGGTGCCTTCAGCCTCTTCTGAACCTCGACAAGCTTGCGGAAGAAGACGGTTGCCGCGCTCTCTTCCGGCTGCAAGACACTCTCAAGTACGTTAGCCATTTGTTGCTCCCTCCAACATCCCGGCCAGAACCTTGTTGGCCTCCGGGAGTCCGATGCCGAAGGCATCGACCACGACCTCGGGCTTGATTCCGCTTGGAGTCCCGTAGGCACTGATGGTGTCCGGCTCTTCGGGAACCTCGACCGACTCGACGTGCACGCCCTCAAGCGAAACGTCCCCGGTCTCCTTGACGTACTGCTCGGCAAGCTCGCCTATGTGCTGTTCGATGTATTCCTTGAGCCATGCGGTGAAGTCCGCGTTGCCGGACGATAGAATCCTGTTGTAGTCGTACGCGCTCACCTTCAGCTCTGTGTGCGCTGGCTTGCCCTTCATGCGTTTGAACGTGTAGCGGCCAACCTTCTGACCGTTGACAAGTATGTCATGGCCGAGCTTGCCGTCAGCCTCGCACATGGCCGCGAATTCCTCGTTAACCATGTCGCGCAGGTTGTCCTTGCCGCCAGTCGCAAGCGCCTTCTTTACCATGCTCTGGATTGCCCACAAGTATGCGAATTGGTCAGTTGCCTCGCTCATATCCTTCTCCTGCTGTCGATGTAACCCTCGCCGACTCGCGCCCAAGTGTCTATCACTGTCTTGTGCGCCGTGCCTTCGGGCAGGTTCATGGCCCTGTCTATCTGGCTAGGTGCCATCTGCTGGACGAAGAACATGTTGAGGATGTCCTGCTCCTTGGCGTTCCTCGCCAGCGCCGCCCAGTACATCGCCATCTCTAGTCACCTGCGGTCCCCTTGCCACGCACGTCATACTTGGAAAGCTCGCGCTTGACTCCGGGAAGCCCGGTCGCGTATGCCGCGTGGACAAGAATCTCGGCAAGGGTGAACATCTCTTCCTCGCCGTCTAGGCTGTCAGCTAGGTACTGGAACACAGGCTCCCACGCATCGACGCGGACGTTGTTGTCGAATATGCGCTTTGTGACGCATGCCATGATTCCGAAGAGCGGGTTGAACGTGTCACCCTCTTGGCAGGTCGCGTAGGTCACGCTGCCGTCCTCGTACGCGATTGCGACGATAGGCTCCTTGATGAACACGTGCTGCTCCATAGCTATGTCATCGTGGTCCTCGTAGCCCTCGATGATGTTCCCGAGGATTTCGGGAATCTCTTCTAGGCTCTTGATTTCGATTACTTCCATGTCTGTTCCTTTACTGTGTCGCTGGGTCACCGAAGCACGTCTGGCAGAAGTCGCTCATGCGCATGCACAGCCAGTCGGAATCGTCCGTTGACGGCTCCATCAGGTCGCATGTGCCGAAGATTCTGCACGCTGTCTCTATGCGCATCCATACCTCTGCGCGGGAGATGTTGCAGCCATACTTGTTCATGACAAGCAAGCCGCCGTCCGTGTAGGCATTCCTCGTCTCCGTGTCGGTCTGCTTGCGGAAGTCCTGCTCAAGCGCATCGTTCGGGTACTTCTTGCGCCACTTGGCCTCTATGGTGAATGCGAAGTCATCGACCTTCAGCCGTATGTCCCCGTGGTCTTTGTTGCCGTACATGACTATGCGCTCGCAGACCTTCTCTCCGGCCCACTCGTTTATGTAGTTGACAATTGCCGTCTCGAACTTGGTCCCGGCCTGCTTTGACTTGTTGCTCACGGCATTCTCCAATCGAGCGTGCCTGAGACCGCGAAGAGCATGATGACCACCAGCGCCGCGACGAGTCCTATCGTGAAGTCGTAGACGAACTCGGGCGCGAGGTAGATTGGGAACACGGAATCCATCAGGCTTCGCTTGTCGTACCTTGGCGTGGGCTTTCGCTTGTGCTTCCCTGCGTGCGGATTGACCTCTTCCAGTCTTCCAACGCGGAAAGCTCGAAGCGCATTCCACGAGATGAGCCGTTGACCCGAAGGGCCACCAGCTCCCCGCGCCTGACGGCACGATATATGCTCTGCCTGTTGATTCCGGTGGCTCGCTCCACCTCTGCGACGCTGAAGGTCGGCTCTAGGATTGGGGATAGCGTTCCCATCCATGTTCCACCTTCTTACTTACATGTTGTTGACCTTGCTGCGTTCCTCGCGACGAATGTCGAGGTACTTCTTGTATCCCTCAACACCGCCATCGACTTCGGGAACCCAAGACTCGATGTACTCAAGAACCTCGTTGAAGTCAGTCTTAAGAGTCTCTGGGTAGGTGTCACCCATCTTCGAGTGAGTCTTGGCGTCTCTGTAGCAGCGGGAGACGAATTGGCCGCGATAGCGTATATCGTCTGCGATTGACTCGTTTGCCACCTTGCCGCCGTCAAACTTGATTTTGAGCAGGTAGTTTACGCGACTCATCACTGACTTCTTTATGCGCTTGCTCTCTGCGCGATTGATGGTCGTGTTATGCTTCAGGGCGGCGATGTCGTTGTCATGGCCGTCCATGCGACGCACTATCTCATCCATGCGTTCGTTCATGAGGCCCATCTGTTTGGACAGTCCATTGATGTTCATGGTGTTCAGTTGGGCAACTTTGAGAAGGTCAGTGCTGTTGTCGAGAGCGTTCTCGTTGTTATCCATCAAATTCCTCCAAGCTCGCCACAAGTGCACTTGCGAATGTGGCTAGGTTTGTCACTGCCTTGCGGAAGTCGCTAATCGTTTGGGCATCTACTTGCTCTAGGCTTGCTGCCGTCCATGTAAGACCGCCGTAGTGGCGCACATATTGATTTGTGGCATTGATGAGATATTGGACATCCTTGCGAATGTCCTGCATGTTTTTATCCATGCCAAGCAAGTCTTTGGCCTTGTCAAGCTCCTTGCGCAGGCTCTCGTTCTTCTCGCGCAGTTTTTTTATATCACCGAGATAAACGTCTCGCTCATGTCTGATTGAGTCATAATCCTTCGGAGCAACTTCCTGCACAACCTTACGCTCGATGACCTCTGGCTTAGGCTTCTCTGCTAGCTGTTTTCTCAGCGAAGCAACCTCAGTCTCCATAAGCGATGACTGATGGTATGCGTCCGCAAGCTCCTTGCGTGCGTTGTCGCGCTCCTGCTCCGCGAGCTTGCGCTCACGTTCTGCCTGAGCCTGTGCGGCCTTTATCTTCTGGTATGCCTTGTTGGTTGACAGCTTACCTTCGTCCCAGTCGGCAAAGTCTGACGGGTCGAGAAGGTCTTGATTGTCGGAGATGTATATCTCTCGGCGCATGGTGTTTGATGAGATGCCGAATGCTGCTGCGGTTGATTCATCTGAATCAAGGTTCCGAGAAATCTCGGAACCTTTACCTTTGCCACCTAACGACATGTTCTCTCTACCCTTAGCCTGCTCGATGCGCAGAAGCCGCCTAATGTAATCAAGACGCTCTGACTTGGTGAAACCCTTGCGAACGTCGTTTTCGCTGATTTCGATGTTCAGCTCGTGCTCAGCGTCGCGGGTGTCCATCATGCGTACCTCGATGGTGGGCCACCCAAGGGACTTGCAAGCCCTGAGCCTGCGCTCTCCTGCCAGCAATTCATAACTCTTATTGACCACGGGAGGATTGATGAGACCGTTCTCATTAATGTCATCAGCCAACTCTTGGATGTCACCGAAGTCTTTGCGGATGCGCTCACCAACAACAATCTTGTTTATGTCGATTAGCAATTTCGTTTCCGCCTTCTCTTGTAAGATAAGAGCGTTCCGGCCTCTACAGTTGGAACGCCCTGAAAAGGCTCTCTCCCAGTTGGCGCTGGAAGAGAGCCGTAGTTTTTATCTGGTAGTGGCGGTGGGACTCGAACCCACATCAGCCGATTATCTGTCGTTACGGGGTATAGGCCCGCTGCTCTACCGTTAAGCTACGCCACCAGTTGCCTTGCTTCTCACGGCTGGATAATCCAGCCCACACATCCCTTGACCAGCGATTGGCCGTCCTTGCCATGCAAGGAGAGTAGTCGCTTACATTGAGCCAAGTATTGCCTCGATGTGTCTCTTGTGCGCTCCCGCCTGTGAGAGTGGCAGGTGGAGGGCTTGCACCTCCTTGGTGTGGGGATGTGAGGGCCTTGTACCTCACGGACTAGCTGGGTGCGCACGCAGCTCAGAGCCGATTGCTCCCACACCTCGCCGCTCTCAAGCTGACGGCTCGCTGGGACTGTCCGTGTCCCTATTCCTGTCTCAAGGTTCGTGCCGGGTGTCTTGCCCAGCGGTGGAACAGCTCCAAGACGGATGACTTGTAAGATGCGGCGCACACGTCTAGTTAGGAGAAGGTTGGACCGTCTCGAAGCTGCCCCATCGACGGGCAAGGGCTATTGCCTTGCCAATGGGTCTTCTAGTCCTTAAGCGCTATGAGGTAGTCGGATTTCGCGGAGTACAGTCCACACATGTCCTTGACGGTCTCCGCAATCGGGCAGGTCTTTCCCTGCTCGTAGCTGTAGAGGGTCGAGACGCTGA
>Ga0247611_10008770_pt1 | contig 12368 bp, 10 predicted proteins | sample 177DNAGHGhighgp2_FD_192422 | JGI IMG/M metagenome (GOLD analysis project Ga0247611, IMG submission 192422) | Sheep rumen microbial communities from Palmerston North, Manawatu-Wanganui, New Zealand - 1770 DNA GHGhigh gp2 | ecosystem: Host-associated > Mammals > Digestive system > Stomach > Rumen... | reverse complement strand
TTTTTTGCCCAAATTATTTGATATATCAAGAAAAAGTTGTAACTTTGCGCCGTATTCCGAATTGGAACCCAATAGTTAACATTATTAATAACTAAAAACACTCTGATTTATGAACAAATCGCAACTTATTGAGGCCGCTGCAGCAAAGGCTCAAGTTTCGAAAGTATTGGCAGCAAAAGTTCTCGACGCAGCTCTGGATGCAGCTGTTGAGGCAGTTAAGAAAGGCGAGGGCGTACAGCTCATCGGTATCGCAAGTTTGAGCATCGCTCAAAAGGCAGCTCGCAAGGCTAAAAACCCGCGCACGGGCGCTATCATCAACGTTCCTGCAAAGAAAGTTGTTCGCATCAAACCGGGTGCAAGACTTGCTCTCTAATTAGGCAATGTAGCTTCATAAACGAGTTGCCCTCAATTTGGGCAACTCGTTTTGTCTGTTCAGTAATAGGTATTAGTATTAGTTATGTTGAATATCATTCTTTTTGGTGCTCCGGGTAGCGGAAAAGGCACACAATCTGCTTTCCTGGCCCAGGAATACGGCTTGCATCATCTCTCCACGGGTGAGGTATTGCGCGCGGAGATTGCTACCGGCAGCCAATTGGGTCAGCAGATAGATGCACTTATTTCCAAAGGAAACCTTGTGCCGGACGACATGATGTACGGTGTGATTGACAATTATCTGGCGAATCTGCCCGAAGATTGCAAAGGTACTATTTTTGACGGCTATCCCCGTACGGTAGCGCAGGCAGAGGCGCTGACCGAGTTGCTCAAGAAATACCGGATGGAAGCTGTTATGATAGATCTCATGGTGGATGAACAACTGCTTATTCAGCGTCTCATTGATCGTGGAAAAATAAGCGGCCGCGCTGATGACAACCTCAATACCATCCGTCATCGCATCGCCGTTTATCATACCCAAACGGAACCGGTGGCGGAGTACTACCTGCACCAAGGCAATTATTTTGCCATCAATGGAAACTGTGCGGTGGAAGATGTCTTCCCGCAAATCAAGCGCATCATTACATTAACCTCCCGTTAATCCCCATATGTCAGGTAATTTCATCGACTACGTTAAGATCTACTGCCGCTCGGGAAAGGGCGGAGCGGGTTGTATGCACCTTCACCGCGCCAAGTATCTGCCCAAAGGCGGACCGGACGGCGGGGACGGGGGCAAAGGCGGGTCGGTTATTTTACATGGCAACCGTAACCTCTGGACGTTGCTTCATCTGAAGTATCAAAAGCATATCATGGCTACCGACGGAGGCAAAGGCGGACAGAGTCGTTCGTTTGGTAAGGACGGAGAGGATAAAATCATCGAAGTGCCGTGCGGCACGGTGGTTTATGACGGCGAGACAGGAGAGTTTATCTGCGAAGTGAAGGAGCATGACGAACGCGTGGTCTTGCTCAAAGGCGGCCGCGGTGGTCTGGGAAACTGGCATTTCCGCACGGCAACCAATCAGGCACCGCGGTATGCTCAACCCGGCGAACCGGCTCAGGAACGCACCGTCATCTTGCAACTCAAAGTGCTGGCGGATGTGGGTCTGGTCGGCTTCCCCAATGCCGGCAAATCCACCTTATTAAGCGTCGTTTCTGCCGCCAAGCCGGAGATTGCCGATTATCCCTTCACTACGCTCACCCCGCAACTCGGCATCGTTTCCTACCGTGACGGCCGCTCGTTCTGCATGGCGGATATCCCAGGCATCATCGAAGGAGCCAGCGAAGGCAAAGGGCTCGGTCTGCGCTTCCTGCGACATATCGAGCGAAATGCAGTACTCTTGTTTATGGTGCCTGCGAATAGCAAAAATATCGAGGACGAATACCATATTCTCCTCCACGAACTCGAGCAATATAATCCCGAATTGCTGACCAAAGCGCGTATCCTCGCCATCTCCAAATGTGACCTGCCTCGAATTGATGAAGAAGGGAAACAAATGGGGGATTTGAAGGCGGAAATTAAGAAATTGAAGAAAAAACTGGGCATAGAAATCATTCCGATTTCTTCCGTAGCCGGCGAGGGGATTGATGAACTGAAAGACGCCCTTTGGACGGAACTGAATAAGGAGCAAAACCAAGTTATCGAGATTAGTCATGCGCCAATCGACGTGACCGTCATCGAGCGCGAAGAACCCGAGGCTCGTGAAGAGGAAGAAGAGGGCACGATTTATCTGAATGAGGTCGAAGAAGAGTGGGACCTCGATAAATACAAAGGCATCGGCTGGGACAATTAAATGCGCAGCACATACTACGATAGAATGATTGATTGGCGGGAACGCCATATCAGCGAGAAGCATCTGGTGCTCCTCCTTTCCTTCTTCGTCGGTGCTTTTTCTGCCGCGGCCGCAGCGATTCTGAAATCATTCATACATCTGATTCAGCGTTTGGTAGAAGAACAGCTGATAGCCGACGGACACACATGGTGGTACCTGATCACGCCCATCATCGGTATCACGCTCGCCGCGCTGTTTGTAAAATATATCGTGCGGGACGATATTTCGCATGGTATAACCAAGATTCTCTATGCCATCTCGCAGCGCAAATCCATCATCAAGCCCCATAACATGTGGTCATCCGTGGTGGGTTCGGGTTTGACGATTGGTTTCGGTGGATCCGTCGGAGCAGAGGCCCCGATTGTGCTTACCGGTGCCGCTATCGGTTCTAATTTGGCAAAAGCTTTCCGGCTTGACCAAAAAACGATGATGCTGATGATAGGATGCGGTGCCGCCGGTGCCATCGGTGGTATCTTCAAAGCCCCGATAGCCGGTTTGGTCTTCACCCTTGAGGTGCTGATGATGGATCTGACGATGACATCCGTCGCACCGCTGCTCATCTCCTCCGTCACGGCCACCGCACTTTCCTATATCCTCACCGGAACCGATCCGATGTTCCCGCTCAAAAGCGCAGAACCTTTCCTTGTGCAGCGTATCCCGTGGTATCTGATTTTAGGCGCCGTCTGCGGATTGGTCAGCCTTTATTTCACGCGGGGAATGAATAAATTGGAGCAGTGGATGAAACATAATGTGCGCTCGTTTGGCTTGAAATTATTGATTGGCGGACTGACACTGAGTGTGCTTATTTTCCTCTTTCCGCCGCTCTACGGCGAAGGATACGATGTGATTCATCAGTTGATTAACGGCGACAGCCTCAGCGCACTGAACAACAGCCCCCTCCATAAATATCTGGTCCCGACCGGATATTATTCCCAACTCTCCACTACATCTACGCAACTGATCATCCTCGCGTATTTTGCGGCTATTGTTTTGGTTAAAATCGTCGCGAGTGTTGCGACGAACGGTGCCGGAGGTGTCGGAGGTATCTTCGCTCCCTCGCTTTTCATGGGCGCTATCGTGGGATTTGTGACGGCACGAATCATGAATCTGGCCGGACTGATGGTGCCGGAAACCAGCTTCGCATTGGTCGGGATGGCAGGACTCATGTCCGGCGTCATGCATGCCCCCTTGACCGGTATCTTCCTCATTGCTGAACTGACCGGAGGCTATCATCTCTTCATGCCGCTGATGATTGTGAGCGTCATTTCCTATCTGACCATCATGCTTTTTGAGCCGCACTCCCTCTATGCCATGCGTCTCGCGCAGAAAGGAGAACTGCTCACGCACAACAAAGACCGCAACGTACTCACGCTGCTTAAGATGGACAGCGTACTTGAAACGGATTTTATCACCATCATGCCCGAAATGACCTTGGGCGAATTGGTGAAAGTGATTGCTGAAAGTCACCGGAATATCTTCCCTGTTATAGATAACGAGGGGCATCTGCGCGGTATTTTGCTGCTGGATGAAGTACGGAATATCATGTTCCAACCCCGCCTGTACAAACGCTTTACGGTGGGACAACTCATGACTTCTCCGCCTGCTGTCTTGCGATTCGATATGCCGATGGATAAAGTGATGGAGACTTTCGAAGATACCGGGGCTTGGAATCTGCCGGTTGTGGATCAAGAAAGACGATATCTCGGTTTCGTTTCGAAATCAAAGATTTTCAATTCCTACCGTCATGTCCTTGTCCATTTCAGCGAGGAGTGACCGGCATTGCTTGAGCAGCGCCGTGGCTTCTGATGCCAGACGCTTGTATTCGTCCATACTCAGCGCCTCGGATTGCTCCAACTGCGCCACAATAGCTTCCGCTTTTTTTATTGCTTCATCGTATCCCATAACCTTTCATTCCTTCACTCTTTCACTCCTTCACTCTTTCACTCCTTCAAATCCCTACTGCCCTCTTCCGTGGAGAATAACACCGATGGTGAAAAACATGATTTTCACATCCAATAGCAGCGACATGTTCTCCACATACACGATGTCGCTATTCAGGCGCTCGATCATTTTCTCCATCGTATCCGTATAGCCGACCCGGATAGGCCCCCAACTGGTCAGACCCGGACGTACTTTGTAAATCAAACAATAATAGGGCGCTTTGGCCATTATTTGCTTGATGAAATAGGGGCGCTCGGGACGAGGACCGACAATCGACATGTCGCCTCGGAGAATGTTCCATAACTGAGGCAACTCATCCAGACGATAGCGCCGCAACCAATGCCCAATCGGTGTAATACGGGAGTCGTTGTCCAGCGTCAGGTGCGGTACTCCGTCCGACTCCGCATTGTCTATCATCGTGCGGAATTTATAAATCCGGAATGAAATTCCGTATAGACCGGTTCGTTCTTGGCTGTAGATAACCGGACCTTTCGAAGAGCACTTCACCTGCAAGGCAATCACGGCCAGTAACGGCGACATAAGAACTAATCCCGCCGCCGAAACCACCACATCAAAGGCACGCTTGATACATAATTCCGCATCGGACATATGATGCTCGGTGATGCGGATCAGAGACGGACGGTTCAATTGCCCTATTCTCGCTGCTCCGGTTAACATATCATATACGCGCGGAACCATACTGATCTCGCAGGACAGAGGATACAAACGCGCTATTAGAGCATATAACTCACTATCGGTATATCCGTCCGGCAAATCGATGATGACTTCATCCTGCTCCCCCGCTTTCAGGCGCTTGACATCCGCCATTGAATGAACGACCTGAGAACGCAGCACACCGCGACGGCGGGAAAGCAAAGTAATGGCCAGACGAGGGATATAACTCAGCGTAAATTGGAGCCCGAACAGCACACCTAATGACACCAAATAGCGGTTATAGGAATCCACCTTATCATCGATGATGATGATAAAGAAGAATAACAAAGTTATTATCGCCGCCGAGATGAACGTGCGGACAAACTCCTGTAACAAGGATTTTTGGAAGGGACGTAAATAATAACCGGATAGGTAATAAATTACCAGACAAACAAACGGGTAAACAATCAACGGCAGCCAGAAACTGAAGGCCGGAACCAATACATCGTCCAAAAACTCCACATGACCGTCATAAACCATCCAGCGGAAGCCCAAAAAGCACAACCACACCAGTTCACTGCTGATGAGATCGGCAAAGAAATACCATAATTGTTGTTTGCGCCGTAAAGTCATGACCTGATTATCTTAAATGTTCCGTCTGCGTTTATTTTTATGATACTGCTGGGTTCACAAACTGTTTCATCCTCTCGGCGGAAACGGCATACATAATCCGCACCCTGCAAAATAGCATCCTCTATCTCCGCAAAAAAATGCGCAGCCGGTTTGCCGCTGATATTCGCCGAAGTGGATACAATTGGATGTCTCAATTGTTCACAGAGCGCTTTACTGAACGCCTCGTTCGTTATCCGGATTCCGATAGACCCGTCTTCCGCAATCAGGTTGGAAGCCATATTCCGCGCACCGGGATAGATAATCGTCAGCGGCTTCACCATTTCACCATTAAGCGCAGCGTCACCATTCTCACCATTATAACAATCCAGCAACGCCCAAGCCGCCTCCGGTATGTCCCCTACGTAATACGGCAACTTCGCAGGCGAATCCAATAGCACCAGCATGGATTTGCTGTCTTCGCGTTGCTTGAGAGCATAGATTTTCGCAACAGCTTCCGCATTCGTGGCATCGCAACCTATCCCCCAAACTGTATCCGTCGGATAAACAATCACACCTCCGTTACGCAACACGCGCAGCGCTTCCCGCAAATCTTCCTTGTCAAACCGCATAACTTCCATAATCGGCCGCAAAATTACTACTTTTTTCCGGATTTGGCAAATTTGTATGTCAATTTTAAGAAAATTTCTTAAAAAAATTTATTTTCACTTGCACATTTGCAAAAAAAGTAGTACTTTTGCACTCGGTTTAGTAACGAACAATGTAAAATCTCAAAATAATATACTGCAATGAAACAATTAGATCTTACCAAGTATGGTATTACGGGCGCTACCGTAATCGCACACAACCCCTCGTACGAGTACCTGTTCGCGGAGGAGACCAAGCCGGAGTTGACCGGTTATGCTAAAGGTCAAAACACCGAGCTGAACGCTGTCAACGTAATGACCGGTATTTATACCGGCCGTTCGCCTAAGGACAAATACATCGTCATGGACAAGAACTCGAAAGACACCGTTTGGTGGACCACCGAGGGTTACAAGAATGACAACCACCCCATGTCCGAAGAGGTATGGGCAAAAGTGAAAGAGTTGGCGATCAAAGAGTTGTGCAACAAGAACCTGTATGTAGTGGACGCTTTCTGCGGTGCGAACAAAGACACCCGCATGGCCGTTCGCTTCATCGTGGAGGTTGCTTGGCAGGCACACTTCGTAAAGAACATGTTCATCCAACCTTCCGAGGCTGAACTCGAGGCGTTTGAGCCGGACTTCGTCATCTACAACGCTTCCCTCGCAAAGGTGGAGAACTACAAAGAACTCGGTCTGAATAGCGAGACCTGCGTAGCCTTCAACACCACGAGTCGCGAGCAGGTTATCCTCAACACCTGGTATGGCGGCGAGATGAAGAAAGGTATGTTCTCCATGATGAACTACTACCTGCCGTTGAAGGGCATCGCATCCATGCACTGCTCCGCCAACACCGATATGGAGGGTAAGAACACCGCTATCTTCTTCGGTCTTTCCGGTACCGGTAAGACCACGTTGAGTACCGACCCGAAACGTCTCCTGATCGGTGACGACGAGCACGGATGGGATGATCAGGGTGTGTTCAACTTCGAGGGCGGTTGCTATGCAAAAGTCATCAATCTCGACAAAGAGTCCGAGCCGGACATCTACGCAGCTATCCGTCGCAACGCTCTGCTGGAGAACGTTACCGTGGACGCTAACGGCAAGATCGATTTCGCCGATAAGAGCGTGACCGAGAATACCAGCGTTTCCTATCCGATCAACCATATCGAGAAGATCGTTCGTCCGGTATCCGCAGGTCCGGCTGCCAAGAACGTCATCTTCCTCTCCGCGGACGCCTTCGGCGTACTGCCTCCTGTTTCCATCCTCACTCCGGAGCAGACCAAGTACTACTTCCTGAGCGGATTTACGGCTAAACTCGCAGGTACCGAGCGCGGTATCACAGAGCCGACTCCTACCTTCTCCGCTTGCTTCGGACAGGCATTCTTGGAGTTGCACCCGACGAAATATGCAGAGGAACTCGTTAAACGCATGGAGAAATCCGGTGCGAAGGCTTACCTCGTGAACACCGGTTGGAATGGTACCGGCAAGCGTATCTCGATCCGCGACACACGTGGTATCATCGATGCTATCCTCGGCGGCGACATACTGAGCGCTCCGACGAAGAAGATTCCGTTCTTCAACTTCGAGGTTCCGACAGCGCTGCCGGGTGTTGATCCGAACATCCTCGACCCGCGCGATACCTATAAGGACGCTGCCGAGTGGGAAGCAAAGGCCAAAGACCTCGCGGCGCGCTTCATCAAGAACTTCGATAAATATACGTCGAACGAAGCTGGTAAAGCACTCGTTGCTGCAGGCCCCCAACTCTGATTGACTCCGATTTTTGGAGACAAAACACTCTAAATAATCTATATTGTTAAACTTTAAAAAATCAATCGTATGAAAAAATTAGGTTTAGTTTTAGTCGCTCTGCTGACTCTGGCCTTCACGGGATGTAAGGTCGAAACTTCTAAAGTTACTGTTGCCGTTACGGACAAACAGGATAAACCTTTAGCTGACCGTTATGTATTCTATGCAGACGTAGTTTCTGCTTTGGTGGATGCAGTTATGCCGTCACCGGAAGAGCTCCTCACGAATACCTCCGATGCATGGGAAGTTGCTTCCACCAATGCACAGGGTGTTGTTGATCTCAATATCAATCTGAGTGTTGCCAAGTTGTCGTACTACTTCATGACGTATGACTACGGTAAAATGGATTGGGAGATTAAAACCGTTGAGTTGCATCGCGGCCAAAACGCTGACGTAGTACTTAAAATCAACAAGTAATTGGAATAAAGCAGACTTGCGACATCTGAAGCGCGAGTCTGCTTTTTTTTTGCTATGAATAGGCTATATGGATGGGTGGTTGTGATGCTGCTCTGTACCGTTACGGTCATGGCGCAGGACGATCATATCGCGGACGGTATGGCTTCCGTAGCCACTATCGTCGGTGAGACCAAAACGGTCGAAGACAGCGTTGCCTCCGAGGTTCCGGTCAAAGAAGTGCCGTTGTGGAAACAGAAACTCTACTACGGTTATACTTTCGATATCTATTTCCATCATGATTCGAAAACCGATAAGAAGGAAAACGGATGGTCTATCGCTGTGACGCCCGAAATAGGATGGCGTTTGAAGGAGCGCATCTATTTGGGCCTGCGTTTCGGCGGTGCGTTTCAGGATGCGTATATCAGCTATTCGTATAAAGGGTTGGACGGCGAGAAATACTCGGAGGACCTGCGCGTGATGCACGGTTCGTGGGAAGTGACGCCTTATGTGCGATATCGGATGAAAACCCTTTTTAACGACAAGGTGGGTATCTGGTTGGAAGCGCACTTGTACACCGGAATGGATTTCCCGCGCGTGAAGGATGGTATCGTGGAAGGCACCGATTACGATGGATTGAGACATAGCGTGATATACGGTGCGCAGGTGTCGCCGGTCATCACCTATCGGTTCAACCGCAAAAGCACCTTCCAGCTTTTCTTCTCGATAATGAGTTTCGGTTATAGCGGAACGACGCGTTTCTACCAAGACTTGGAGACCGGCGAGCGCCACAAAGAATACAGCAATGATATCATTATTTTCTCGGGCAAACTGAGTAACTTGATTTCCAACCAACTCACGCCCGGCTTGTATGGGCTGAAATTCGGTGTTCAAAAGAATTTTTAAACTTTTGCTGGTGTTGCTCGGCGGAGTGACGGGCATCGTGCTGCTACTGCTCATTGCGGTAGCAAGCGTGATTTGTGTGCCCTCGCTGCGTCAGGCTGCGCTGGAGAAAGGGGTGGAGGTAGCGAACGGGCAAACCGATTGGGATATTGACCTCGGACGGATCTATCTCTCGCCTTTTCATCATTCGCCGAAACTGCTCTACCGCGCCTATAAAGGACAATCCGATCTCCCCTTACGAGTAGAGATAGACAGCCTTTTTGTCGGCCATCGCGGACAAGACACCCTTCTTTATACGCGCGCATTGCGCCTGAAAGCAATCCTGCAAACAGAAAATCTCCAATCTCCAATTTTCAATCTTCAATTTCCCATTTTGGTCGAGCAATTATATCTCGACCAAACGACTTTCCACTCCGATAGTCTGATAGCCTCCATCGGCATCGATGCCATCGTGAAACGGCTGGAGGTATCAAGCCCGGAGTTGCTGATTGCCGAAGGCAAGTATCCGTTGCATGGGCTGCGCTTGAACGATGCGTTCGTCGGCATCGACCTGCGTGACACGCCACCGGACACCACGGCGCAGGACACCACGCCCATGCGGATGGCTTTCGACGTGCCGGACGGACGGATTCGCAATGTGCGCTTCCGCCTGATGCCTATGGATCTGGATGTACGGGCCAAACGGCTGGATGTGAATGTGCTGGCGGATGTGGGAGGCAACCGCTATGACGCGCGCCGGATTGATGTCAGCGGTTTTATCTTCGGCATGGGTCTTCTCCGTGTGCCAGCAGACACCATCTACGGCAATGCGTGCGTAGATTTGGCGAAGAACTATATCTCCAGCCGCGGATTGTACGTCCGTTCGGATGAGATGGGAGCGAAGGCTAAACTCCATACCACGGAGATGGACCTGAATACGATGCGCGTGGATGTAGCCGCCGATGCGGAATACCAAGGCAGCAAAGCGAAACTCCGCGCGAAATATGATATCGACGACGAGATCTATGATGCTTCGGTGCATATTGACCGAGTCAACCTTGCACCTTTCCTGCAAGACTCCCCGCCTATCGTCCTCGCCGGCGACATTGAGGCCCAAGGCAGAGGAATCGACCCCAAACGGCCGATGACCTCTCGCGTCAAAATTCGTCTGGATGAAGCTAAATACGACTCGTACAACCTCTCCCATACTACCTTTGAAGGTTCAACCGACAGCGTGACATCCCTCGCGCTCGCGATGCCCGGAGTAAAAGCAGACGTCTCCTCGCCGATGCCGCTTTTCTCACTCATTGAAAAGATTCAACCGCTTGTTCAAACCATAAGTGACTCCGCGGTAATCAACGCCCTTACATCGCTGGAAGATCTAACCGTCTTAGATTCGATTCGTCAGAAGATACCGCCCATCAAGGCCGATATTACGCTGCGCAAAGGTAGTCCGATACAAGCCATCATCGATAGCACGGGTTTGGACTTCCAAAAAATGGAAGTAGCCCTTCGTTCTGATTCATCCCGAACAACTTTTACTCTTTCGCCTATCACAATAGCCTTTACGCAACTTGACCTGCCGGCGGTGAAAGCTTCTACGGAGATTCGTATGACGGAAGGGTACACGAATGCGATGCTCACCGCCGCCACACACCTCACGGATGGCGCAATGAGTTTCTATGATCTCTGCACGGATGTGGGCCTGCGCTTGGATATCACGCGGGAAGAACGTAATTTATATGGCGGCGGACAACTGAAACTGGATAGCATCAATTATGCCAATAAGGACTTGGGCAGCCACGCAATCTACATGCAGATTGCCCCCTCATCCCTCTACCCGAACGCCCTGCGCGCGGGAATACGCTTGGATGATATCCCTCTCGAACTCATCAACAGCTTCGTCACCCTCACGGATATCGATCTGGAAGGTGCCATACGGGCTTCCGCATCGGTGGACGGGTTACCGCGCACCACGGATATATCGGCGGAAGTGAAACCCCTTGGCGTGCGCGCGAAATACAAACCGTATGATATAGGTGTCAGCCTCGGCGAGACGCCGATCATCATGCAGCATAATCATGTGGACCTCAACGGCCTGCCGGTCTATGGCGTGGACAGCACTTATCTGGCGCTCTCCGGCGGCTTGGACATCGATAGCATGCAACTCGATATCACGCTGGCCGCCGATAGTTTCGCGCCGGTCAAACTGACGCAGGGCGGGCCTTTCCCCGTCTATGGCGAGTTGGCTACTGACATCCGAGGTACTGTCACAGGTGCGCTCGATAGCATCATCGCCGATATCGACCTGACGCTCCTTCCCGTCACCGACATCACCTATCCCATCGATAAGAAAAACCTCGCGCAGGTCAAGCCGCACGGCACGGTAAATGTCCATTGTCCGATATCCAATATCGATTCTATCTCCCTCGGTGGGCGCATCAATGTGGACGACGGGTTCATCCGTTATTCGCCCAAAGCCTATCCCATCATGCCGTTTCATGTGGACTCCGGAAGTCATGTCGCTTTCAACGGACCCGTTGGTAAGACGCGACTCAACGTCTCGGCTTCGCAGAAAGTGAAAGCCGATGTGGAGTCATCCGGTGAGGAAACGCGCCGCGTCGATTTCACCACCGGCGTGCGGGTGAACGGCGTTCTGGACTCGATTGGCCTGCAGAGCATCGGTTTCTTCCTGGAGGCACCGAAAGACGAGACTATCACACGCGAGTTGGCGTCCCTTGATGAGGAAACACGCGAAGGATTGGCGGCAACGCTTCTCGCTACGGGCATGTATGTGGGCGAGAGTAATGTGGCGGCGCAACGCGACGGATATGCCCTATCCTCTATCATCAATAGCCGCATCAACGCCGCGATGGCGAACTCCAAACTCGGCAAAGTGGTGGATATAGATGTCAGCAGCGGACAGAGCACCCACGCCTCGGGCAAAACGAACGACATGAACATCTCCATCAGCAAATCGTTCTTCAAAGACAAACTGCGAATCACTTTGGGTTCAACCCTCACGGACAACCCCGAAATCAACACGAGCAGCGGACTGTTTACTAATTTCACCGCCGATTATAAATTGACCAAAGACGGCGATGTGCTGCTGCGCCTCTTCTCGCAACGCGACTACAACAATGTGCTCGAGGGCGAACTCTATAAATCCGGCCTC
>Ga0247611_10008769_pt1 | contig 12369 bp, 5 predicted proteins | sample 177DNAGHGhighgp2_FD_192422 | JGI IMG/M metagenome (GOLD analysis project Ga0247611, IMG submission 192422) | Sheep rumen microbial communities from Palmerston North, Manawatu-Wanganui, New Zealand - 1770 DNA GHGhigh gp2 | ecosystem: Host-associated > Mammals > Digestive system > Stomach > Rumen ... | reverse complement strand
ATGCCGAATATCATGCCCCCGCACAAGGCACGCGGAGCTGTGCGGCCATCCATCATTGCCAAGCCGCCGCGCCCCGTCAGCAACATACTGCGGCAACAGCATGCAATAAGGCCGCTTCACAAACGTAGAACTCAAAAAGCAGGGTCCACACTCCCTTCGCTCCATCCACGCCATGATTATCTCACTTAAACCCCACATCATTATCCGGCGTCCGTACAAGTCGGTCGCCGGCAATGGCCTTGTGGTGGACGGCGGGCGAAGGCAGACCGAATGGAAAAAAACGCGGCATGGAGGAAAAATAGAAGCACCGACAGGTTTTTACCTGCGGAAAAAAGCGTATCTTTGCAATCGGACTTTAAGCAGCATCGGCTGCACTAAAAACTTATAGATGAAACACCTATCGTCTGCGCAATAAAAAGTAACAATCAAATATCCAGATTTATGAACAAATCAGCACTATCAGCCGCACTCCTCCTGCTCCTTCCGCTCATGGCCCTGGGGCAGAAAACACCCCGCTATTGGGAAAAAGGACCCCTCACTTGGAACGACTTCACCGTTGTCGACAAGAGCATCGGCGCGGAGCATTCCTATCTTGAATTCGGCCTCGATGTCGTCCCCCGCAAGCACGATGTCGACGGCGGATCCGTGATGGTCAGCACCGCCGTGGCCTTCGCCGACAAAGAGATGTCGTGGGTGGACGGGGCGTTCCGCACGCCCGCGCAGCTGCGCTACAACCAGGTGGTCTTCAACATTGCCGAGCTGCACCGCCGCCGGCTGCAGGTGGTGGTGGACACTGGCGGCACCGTCAATATGGACTACCGCATGCGTCTGCTCACCCACGAGGTCGACAGTTTCTGCCGCGCGTCGAACTTCGGCAACGACACCGCCGAGGTACTGTGGTGGGAACAGGCCATCCGCCGCCAGATGGATTCCGTCACCCCCCTCATGGTCGAGAAGCACGCCCTGGCCAGCAAGGTGGAGGGCATGCGTCCCAACGGTTGTTTCGGCATGTCGATGGGCTTCGGCACCAAGTTCTTCATGGGCGACATCCATCGCTATTTCGCGCCCAGCGGCGGATATTATTTCGACATGTTTGGCGGCGGCGGCCGTAACGTGTTCACCTTCGGTTTCTACGTGGGCGGGGGCCGCTGCAAGCCCGACTCCATCCTGACCGTCAACCCGGACAACCTGCTCTACTGGAACGACAAAATCATGACCCTCGACCTCCATGTCGACTATGGCTATTCCGTCGTCAGCAACCGCCGCCTCACCCTCACCCCCTTTGTGGGCTACGGCCTCCAGGGAGTATATTACAGCACCCCCGACGAGGGAGCCAGTGGCGGCCCCAGCGAGGGCTGCTGGCGTGTGGGGATCGACGCGCAGTATGACCTTGCCCAGGCCCAGTCGGCCGGAAGGGTCAGCACCGAACTGTATGGCATGAGTCTGCAGACCAAGGTGTATGTCAGTTTCGACCGCTTCCGCAGCATCGTCGACACCCCGCGCGGCATCACCCTCAACGCGCAGGTAGGCATAGGCTTCCGCTACCGCGAAATGCGGATAGTGCGCCCGGCGGTCAAACGCCAAAGCCGCTAACCTCCCCCCAAAATAGTCGGCAATGGACAAGAGCTTCGACAGCAACCAGGAAAATCAAAGCAATCTGAATAATCAGAATGCTCAGAATAATCAGAGTATTCAGAGTAGCCAGAGTGTTCCGAACAATCAGAGTACTCAGAGTGCCCAGGGCAGCCAGTACAACTTTCTGCACCAATATGGCCACTATCGCCACCTGAGGGTGTATCAAGTGGCCGAGGCCATCTACGACATCACCTACTACTTCACGCAGCGCTTCCTCGGCCGGGGCGACCGCACCGTCGACCAGATGGTGCAGGCCGCCCGCAGCGGCAAGCAGAACATAGCGGAGGGCAACCAGGCCGCCGCCACATCAAGCGAGACGGAAATCAAACTCACCAATGTGGCCAAAGCCAGCCTCGAAGAGCTGCTCGACGACTATGAGGACTATCTGCGGGTGCGCAACCTCCAGCAGTGGGGCACCCTCCATCACCGCTACGAGAAGATGAGGGCTTACGCCCGCAGCGATGAGTTCATGAAAAACTATGCCCAATCCATACGGCACATGGGCGACGAGGAGATCGCCAACCTCTGCATCACCCTGATTCATCAAGCCATCGCGATGCTCCACAAGCTCATTGCCACCATGCAGAAACGCTTCGTCACCGAAGGCGGCATCAAGGAACGGATGTACCAGGCCCGCACAGGCTACCGCCAGCGGCAGGACAGCCGCCTGGCCGAGCTGGAACAGATGGTACCCCTCCTCCAGCAGCAGCTGGCGCAGGCCCAGGCCGAAGCCGCCCGCTGGCAGAAGGCCTACGAGGCACTGAAACAACGCGCCGCCGACACCCGCCACCAGCACGAGTAAACCAAACGACCGAAGGAAGAAAGGACGGAAGGTGGCGGGGCATGGCTCGGGGAAAGGCTGTCGGCACTATCGGCAAACCCGCCGAAACACACATACGCATCATCCTTGTCGGGGCAAGCACATGACGCTTGCCCCATTTATTTGTCAATCCACTCCGCCAACCCCACGAAAACCTTGCCAATCCAAATAAATTGTGTATCTTTGCAAACCGATTAGGAATGATACCTGCTGCATCCTGCCGCAACCCGATTGTGTCGCAGCGGCGATGTCTGTCAAGATATAAAAATGGAATAACTCGTAAACACTATGGAGAACAACCCAAGTAACAGATTCAGTAAACCCACAGTACCCCCCAAGACCCGCAGAAGTGAAGGCTGCGAAAAGCCCGACAGCCACAGTGCCGAGCTGAGACCGGTGTTTGCCGCCTACCTCAACATGGCCCAGATGAACCTCTTCAATACCCTGAAAGCAATAGAAGGCAAATTGGGGATAGTAACACAAAATGCCAAAGAGGACTGCATGGAGGGAATGAAAATTGTTGATTTCGATAAGAATATTAAAGAGGTGGAGGTCCGAGTCAAGGCTTTTAAAGAACTCCTAAAGAGGATTCCAGTTCTGCAAAGTCTTTCGGGGTATCAGATAAAAGATGATGTAAAAACTGTTAGTTTCGAAGATGTGGCAGAGCTATTGCGGGCCATTGTCAAGATAGTGCATTACTATCGCAACGAGTATTCCCACACGCATCATTATTATACAGATGCTGAGAAAGCCGAAGAGGCTGATTTTGAGAAGAGGATAATGCAGCCACTCGACCTTGCGTTCATGTCGGCCAAAAGAAATATGGCGAAAGTGCATGGCTATGGAAAGAAGGAGTTGGATTTTATAGACGGGAATGAGCGACAGGAAGTGACCGGGAAAGGCCGTGACAAAAAAGTGAAGTATTATACCGATTATTACTTTCGGCTGGGGAATGACGATTTCACGCGACTGTCCGATGTCGGGATAGCATTCATTGTATGCAAACTGCTGAACAAAAAGTACGCCATCCAGTTCCTCCAGCAGAGCAAGATTATGACTCCCCGAAGCCAGGGAGGCCTGAGCCCCTTCAGCCAAGAGGAGAACGAGGTGATGGCCAACATATTCTGTGCAGAGAGAATCAGACTGCCCAAAGGCCGGATGGAGGTGGAGAGTTTGGATCGCAAGGCCGCCTTGGGGCTTGACATGCTCAACGAATTGCAGAAGTGCCCTAAGGAGCTGTTTGACACATTTTGCCAGGATGACAAAGAGCTATTCAAGGTGGTGCAGGATGAGGAAGAGCAGCAGTCGGATTTGGAAGACGGCGCCCTTATGCGCCGAAACGATGACCGTTTCCCGGTCTTGGCCTTGCGGTATATTGATGAGCAGAAAGTACTGAACGGAATGGCCTTTCAGGTATCGCTTGGCAATTACAGGTATCAATTCTACAACAAGACGACGATTGACCCATCGAACCCCAACCGCGTGCGTATCCTGCAAAAGGAGATAAACGGTTTCGGCCCGATGCACTTGGTCGAGAGCAAATTCAAGGGAAAATATGGAAAAGACGGGCTCAACCTTATCAGGGAGTCCCAATCGGAAGCACCGGCCGACACGGCGGCTACAAAGCCATACCTGACGGACAAGAGAGCCTCGTATGTGATACACAACAATAGGGTTTGTATCATGCTGAAGGAGAAAGGCTCTCCACTTGACAAGGATTGCTGCTACCTGCCGGATTTACCCGTCCCGAAAGAAGAGAACGGAACGCAGAAGGTGAACAGGCCCGGCGACGAGAAAGAGAAGGATTGGCCCCATACTTGCTGGTTGAGTATCTACGACCTGCCCGCCTTGGTGTTTCTTCATCTGTTGGGAGGGAATCCGGGCCAGGTGATAAGGGATTATGTGGGAAAGATAAGGAGTCTGCTTAACGACATTGCAGAAGAAAAGTGTGTGCCACCATGTTGCGATGAGCCGTCGCCAACCAATGGCCCCCAACAGAAGAAAACTATCACTAAGCCGAAAGATGAGGTGAGCATTTGGCTGAAAGAGCAATATGAACTGCCCCTCAGCAGTGTGCCGGAGAAGATAGTGGATTATTTGGCAGGGGTAAGCGGCGGCAGCATGGAAGAGGAACGGCTCAAGGCCGAGGATGGTTTTAGCAAGTGGGCAAAATCCGCCGTGGAAAAAGAGATTGGTGACACTGAATTGCGCCAAAAACGATTCCAAAATGACAAAAAGAGGGTTGGATCAAAGGCCAACCGTATTGGGAAAAAGAGCTATGTTGAGATTCGTCCTGGAAGACTTGCCGACTTTTTGGCCAAGGACATCATGAAGATGCAGCCGGCCGACGCGGAGAAGAACCACTGCGGGAAATTGACGGGGCAGAACTACCAAATCATGCAAGCGGCGATAGCCACTTTCAAAGGTGATGGGCGAGAGTGCCGGTTGACTGGTCTGGGCGAGCTGTTTGTGAAAGCAGGGCTTGTGGGCAAAGACAACCGGCAGAAGCACCCATTCCTTGACAAGGTGCTGACAAACGAGATAACGGACACACTTGATTTTTATGAGAAATATTTAGAGGAAAAGAAATACTACCTCGAACAACTGCTCTGCTCGGAGAAGTACAGTGAGGCATACTTTCTCCATGGCGGGTTGAATGATTACAAACCGAAAGACCGCGATTATATCAAATTGTTGGCGGGCAGATATAAAGACACATTCCAACTGCCCGACGGGCTGTTTGCTGACGCAATAAGTGAGTGCTTGAAAAAAGAAGACAATGTCGAGATACGCAATGCCGCCGAGGGAGAAAACCGCAATAATGCCGCCTATCTGCTGCGGGTGTATTTCACCAACAAGTATGACGATGACAGCCAACCGTTCTATTTTCAGACGGATGGCCGGTTTAAACGACATTATAAAGTGTTTGACACGATTGAGGGGAAGAAAGATGCGACCTATCGCACCGTTGAGGAAATTAGAGCCATGTTGCGCAAAGGGGCAGCCGATAAGGCACCAGTGAGACGCGATATTGCTGAACACTTAAACACCTTGCAGATGCCGGGAGAGCCGCAGTGGATAAACGGAAAGAAGAAACCCTCATGGCGTGAGGCTACTCCTGATGAGAAAGAGTCGGAAGCAAAAAAATGTCAGATGCAACTGAGATATTGCCAGCAAAACGAAAGGGCTATAAGGCGATACAAGGCAGAGGATATGCTGATGTTCATGATGGCCAAGAGGTTGTTGCTGGAGAGTGACAATGTGTTGAAAAAAGGGAATTTAAACGGGCTCGAGGCTTTCAAGTTGCGAGATATCAAGCCCATCGGTTGCAAGAATGGCCCGCAAGACAATATTTTGAATCAACAAATAGATTTTTCAGCAGCAATCGATTTGTTTGTTGAAGAAGTTGTACACTACACCGACAAGAAAGGAGAAGAGGGAACAAGTTTTGTTTCTGTCAATAAAGGTAAGAAAGTGATCCACCAGTCTGGATTGAAAATCAAAAATATCGGTGATTTTTACCGGTTTATTTTCGATTCCCGATTGGGTTCACTCCTCTCCCAGATTGAGGGTGATACCTTTGAGCGAGAGATGGTGGAAAAAGAGCTCGACACCTATGACAATAGGCGTAAGGATGGATTCAAGACAGCACATGAAATAGAACGGGTAATAATAGGTAAGAACAAAGAGCAAATAGAAACACGGTTCAAGAACGAAATTGCGGCAGGTCTTGAATCAAAGAAAATAGTATACAATAAATTTGGTGAGTTGCTGAAGTACAGTGAACTAAATTCTGATATTCAAGCGAAGATTGTAGACATCCGAAATATGCTGGCACACAATAAGTATATGGATAACATTGAAAGGGTAGTAGATAAAGATGATATGACCCTGCCACAGGTATTGGAGAAGATAATAGAATGGCTGCAAGATAATAGCAAAAAAATAACACATACCGATGAGTCAACTAATACATAAACAGAAAGGATTATTTATGAGACAGAATGATGCAAATAATTATATAACAGAATTATGTGCAAAGGATGTTGTAGAAGCCCCTCGATAGGAAGGGTATGACAACTTGTTCGAGATAGCCAGGAAGAATTGGTTGGTTGTAGAAGCCCCTCGATAGGAAGGGTATGACAACCCGGCGGAATACTTGGTGCAGCCTGTAACAGTTGTAGAAGCCCCTCGATAGGAAGGGTATGACAACAGACACTAACCGTTGGCATTCTGCGTTGTGTTGTAGAAGCCCCTCGATAGGAAGGGTATGACAACTAATATTCGTGTATTACTAATGCGGTAATGTTGTAGAAGCCCCTCGATAGGAAGGGTATGACAACTTCTAGATGAATTAGACGAATTCTTTGGTGTTGTAGAAGCCCCTCGATAGGAAGGGTATGACAACAGAAGTACGAAGTGAACGAATTTGAGCCCAGTTGTAGAAGCCCCTCGATAGGAAGGGTATGACAACCTGTTCAGGCTCGTCTTAACCAGGAGCTGAGTTGTAGAAGCCCCTCGATAGGAAGGGTATGACAACCATAACCTTTCTGTATAATAAAGCATATTTGTTGTAGAAGCCCCTCGATAGGAAGGGTATGACAACGTAAAGTATTTTTAGGTGGAACATGCAATGGTTGTAGAAGCCCCTCGATAGGAAGGGTATGACAACTACCTTGTTTGGTTAGGCAACACACTTTCTGTTGTAGAAGCCCCTCGATAGGAAGGGTATGACAACAATACCCATATTCACAATCAAACTGGGAAGGTTGTAGAAGCCCCTCGATAGGAAGGGTATGACAACTGGGTTATAAACTGATTAATACAAGTATGAGTTGTAGAAGCCCCTCGATAGGAAGGGTATGACAACAGAGGTGTGGTTGCAAAATGCAAATATACAGTTGTAGAAGCCCCTCGATAGGAAGGGTATGACAACTGGTCTTATATTCGCCTTGTAAGAAGGTTTGTTGTAGAAGCCCCTCGATAGGAAGGGTATGACAACCGGCCAAACCTTTTTAGAGATGCTTTTCGAGTTGTAGAAGCCCCTCGATAGGAAGGGTATGACAACCGTGTCAGGTTAGATTTATCACGAGCCTAGGTTGTAGAAGCCCCTCGATAGGAAGGGTATGACAACTACTTGATGATGTAGCGGAGAGTGAAATGGGTTGTAGAAGCCCCTCGATAGGAAGGGTATGACAACTCGTGAGTAACCTCGCCGACAACACTCTCAGTTGTAGAAGCCCCTCGATAGGAAGGGTATGACAACTATTGTTTATAGTTTTTGATAAATATACCAGTTGTAGAAGCCCCTCGATAGGAAGGGTATGACAACCATCGCGAAAAAGTTTTAAACACCCTTTGAGTTGTAGAAGCCCCTCGATAGGAAGGGTATGACAACAAAAAGGGGGGGCTGCGAAAAGCAGTTGTAGAAGCCCCTTGTTGGGAAGGGGGATGGTGGTTGAAACGTTGCGTTTTGAGGTTGTTGAAATGGCTGGTTTTTGTATTGTTGGGGATGTTTGTGTTTGATAATTGGAAAAAAATGTGTATCTTTGCAGATTGACAATAAATGAATACTGGAATGTAGAATATTGAATACCAGCACAGAGACGCTCTGCGGCTGAAGGAAAGGAGGAACAGAAAGCATGGTTGAGACTATCGAATACCAGAAGCTGAAGTGGCTGCATATCACTAATCCGAGTGAGGAGGAGTACCGCATGCTGCTCGACGAATATCATTTCCACCCTTTGGATATTGAGGACTGCCGCGGAAGCAACCAGCGCCCCAAGATTGACGAGTATGACGATTATTATTTCCTGATTCTGCATTTCCCTTATTTCGACAAGGGGAACAAGATTATCCGCATCCGCGAGGTGAAGATTTTCTGGGGCAGGGATTATATCATCACGATAGGCAAGTCGCACTGGGTGGTGAAGAAGTTGTTCGAGGAGATGCAGGAGGACCTGCGCGACGATGATGACGATGTGAAGGAGCAGCTTTCCTCCAGCGACATTCTGCTTTACCACATTCTGGACCGCCTGATGCTGGAGACATACACCCTCATCATGCGTGTGGGTTCGGAAGTGGACTTGATCAACTATGACATTTTCAACCGCAAGGCACGGAGCATCATTGAGCTGATTTCGATTACGCGGCGCAACATTATCCTGCTGAACACGACGTTCAAACCTCAGTTGCGGGTGCTGCACATGTTTGAGGGTGGCGCCATCAAGGGCTTTGTCGACCCCGAAGTGCTGGATATGGAGGACTATTGGGGCAACATACTGGACCAGTACCAGAAGATGTTCGACTCGATTGAGGACTACGGCGAGTTGATTGAAGGTTTGTCCAAGACTTTTGACTCGTTGCAGGCCAACCGCACCAATGAGATTATGAAGGTGCTGACTTATTTTTCCACTACGATGATGCCGCTGACGGTGGTGACGGGATTGTTTGGCATGAATGTCGATTTCCCCTTTGTGACCAATGTTACTGCTTTTTGGTGCATCATGGGAGTGATGGCTGTTATCACCACACTGCTCATTATCTACTTTTACCGCCGGACGAATGTGTGATTGAGTGAGTAGGTGAATTGTGAAGAGGTGAATAGACGAGTCGCTATCCACTAATTCACTATTTACTACCCCCTCCAGTCGCTATTCATCAACCATAAAATCATAATAACCCAACATTATAACACTATGAAAAAATTTTTCTTGATGATGATGCTGGCAGTGCTGGTTTGCGTGCCACTCAGAATGAGGGCGCAGTCGAATTGCGACATCAGCCTGCCCTATACCACCGGTTTTGAGACCGATGTGTCGAATCTGGCCCCGACATGCTGGACCACGTTGAGCGGCGAGGCATACGCGTTCAACTTTATCTATTATGCCCATACGGGGAGCCAGATTTTGGCCCTCAACTCGGCATCGGGCGAGGCCAAGATAGCCACACCCCGAATTCCCGCGCCGCTGAACGAGGTGGCGGTAAGTCTGTGGTATGTGGATTTGGCATGGTCGGCGTCGGGCGTGATGCGGGTGGGTTTTGCCACCAGTCCTACGGGAACGGTGCAATGGCTGGACACGATAGCCCCTTCGGACGATTATGTTTTTGTCGAACTTGATTTCACGGATTTGAGTATCACCGACACGGGCTACTTGGTGTTTTCATACAACAATACTTCCGGGTCGGGGAGCGGACTGGTGGATGATATGACTATTTACAGAAACAGCAGCTGCGACCCAGTGACGAATCTGCATGTCGGTGCTGTGAGCAATAGCGAGGCCACCATAGTATGGAACGAGAACGGGACTGGCGCGAATGGCTTTGTGTGCTATATTGCCGACACCAACGACCGCCAGTCGGCTTTCGACAGTGTGTTTGTTCCGGCTGGCACGGGCAGCTATACATTCAGTTCGCTGGCTGGCAACAGCCAATATTACGTGTGGGTGAAGAGTTACTGCGGCGGCGAGTACAGCCTGGCGGTGGGGATTGGATTGAGAACCAACCCGGACTGCGGCGGGGTGAGGGATGTGGTGGCGAACACTGACTACAGGCTGATAGCACTGTCGTGGAATCCACCCGCGGCAGGCGAGGAGGCCACGGAGTATATCGTAGATTACCGCTTGGCTGGCGACACCCATTGGGTTTCGGCCACAACGACGGAGCTTTGTTTCTTCTTGACAGGATTGCAGCCCGACAGCCGCTATGAGTACCGCATCGTCACCCTGTGTTCGGGCGATACAGGCGATGTTGTGACCGGGCGAGCCTACACGGCGGGATGCGAGGCGATGGTTATGGATTCGGCAAGGACCCACGGCAGTCTGCCTCTTGCCTACAGCAGCGGCAACAGTTATACACAGCAGTTGTATCTTGCCGGTGATCTGACAGGCATTGACACTATTACCGGACTGACTTTTTTCTTGTCCAACGACTACGTGATGGACGTTACCCCGGTGGTGGTGTATTTGGGCAACACGTCGAAAACCCAGTTCAATTCGGGGTCGGATTATGTGCCGGCGGCGCAGCTGTCGCCAGTGTATGAGGGGGAAGTGACAAATGTTGGACGGGAGGTGACGGTGCGCTTTGACACGCCTTTTGTCAGGGTAGCGGACAGCAGCCTTGTGGTGGCGGTGGACAATAATTACAATGATTTTGCCTCCTCGTTTCCGCAGTTTGTGGTCGGGAACGGGAACAACCGTTCAATCTACCGCTCCAGCCTGGGCGACATCAACCCGGCGTCGCCCGGCTTGGGCAGCCGCGCCAACTATGTGAACCGGGTGCGCTTTGTGACGCGGGGCTGTGCGATGCCCCAGTGCGACAGGCCGCTGGTGTGTGTGGAAGAGGTGGGTGACGACTATGTGGATGTGGCATGGAATAGGGACACGGGGGTGACCTACCGCTGCGAGATTCGCGGGGATGGCGAGGGGATATGGACGGTGGTCGACAGTGCAGTGGCGGGTGACGCATTCCACTTCGGCGACCTTGAAGTGGGCCACAGTTACGAGATAAGGGTGAGCCGCCTGTGCGGTTCCGATACATTGGAGGGGCGAGTCGTGGCCATGCTGCCCTGCCTGCCGGTGGGTGTGCCATTTAGCGAGGATTTTGACCTCAGACCCCTCTCAGCCCGTTTTGACCGCCCCTGCTGGAACACGGGTACACTCTCCACCACTTATTTCAGGCTCTATCCGACAGTGGTGAGCCTGCCGGGAAGCATCAACAAGGTGTGCCAGCTGTCGGAGGGCTATGTGGTTCTGCCCCAATTCAATCGTCCACTCAACGAGCTGCAAGTCAGGTTTGACCTCTATCAGAGTTCGGACAATGATGTGTTGGTGCTGGGCGTGATTGACAACCTATACGACACAATCACAACCGTTGTCATCATTGACAGCTTCTCTATCCACAATGTTGGGGTGACTCTTTCAGATTCTTCTTTCCTGTACAATCTCAGTCATTTGAGTCTTACGAATGGCCACCTTGTGTTCATGTCGCCCTTGGGCAATTCGAATCTCTTTATCGACAACATCCGGGTAGAGGCCATCCCGGACTGTCCGCCAGTGGAGCAGTGCTCCGTCGCGGCGGTCACCAACACATCGGCCACACTCGTCTGGGCGGGTCCAGAGGGTGTGTTGCTTCCGACGGGCTATCTGGTTGAGTATGGCCCCCGCTTCTTCGAGCAGGGCACCGGCACTACGGTTGTCGCCAATGGCTATCCTTTTCTGCTTACAGGCTTAGACCATAGCAGTGACTATGATGTTTACATCCATACGGTTTGCATGGGCGACACCACTCCCGGTTTCGGCCCCGTGCGGTTCAGCACACAGTGTGCCCCGGTTTCGCAAATGCCTTATGTGATGGATTTCGAAAGCGTCCAGAACGAAGAGTATACCCTGCAGACACTTCCCACATGCTGGTTTGGTGAGGCAATGGGGAACGGCAGCAGCCCCGAAGTGGTGTACTCCGAAGACACGGCTATCTCCACGTCGGGCCACTACAGTCTGAAGTTCACCGGGACAGGGATTGTGGCACTGCCGCTGTTCATTGAAAACTTGAACGGATTGGCTGTACAGTTCCACCTTTACCGCTCCCATCCCGGGACGTCAACCATCATAGTCGGTGTGGTGGACAGCGCCGATGCAGGATTCTCGGCCAGCTTCACCCCGATTGACACTGTGGCATATATGGATAATGGGAATGAGTGCGATGTGACAGTCTATCTTTCCGATTATGCCGGCACGGGCGGTCAACTTGCATTGAGGTCTGTGGGGGCGTCGTTTATAAACCAGTATGTGGACGATTTGGTGGTGGACCATGCGCCGGAATGCATACCGCCGCAACATGTCTCGTTGGCCTATCGCTCGGCCACGACGGTCACACTTGCTTGGCGGGTGAGCCAAGCCGCGCGGTACAGCGTGGAG
>Ga0247611_10008767_pt1 | contig 12372 bp, 4 predicted proteins | sample 177DNAGHGhighgp2_FD_192422 | JGI IMG/M metagenome (GOLD analysis project Ga0247611, IMG submission 192422) | Sheep rumen microbial communities from Palmerston North, Manawatu-Wanganui, New Zealand - 1770 DNA GHGhigh gp2 | ecosystem: Host-associated > Mammals > Digestive system > Stomach > Rumen ... | reverse complement strand
TAAATATTTTAAGAGTCGTGGGTACTCTATTATTTACGCTGCAAAATTAAAGCGATATTTCAAAACTTTTTACAACTGATTTCGTACAGCCGATTCTACGGAGGGTTGTAACTATCTGATAATCAGCAGCAGGTTATAAAAAAACATAAAAAAACGATAGTTTTTGCGTTGTAAAAGCTATGCTTTCAGGGCATAAAAGCTATCAAATGACGATGTGAAAGCTATGCTTTCTCATAGTAAAAGCTATGCTTTCACGAAAAAAAGGGTGCGAAAAGTTATTTTTCCGCACCCTTTTTCCGTTTTTTGCCTCTTATTCTCTCCTATTTTGAGTTTTTTTGTTGACATGATTTTAATCAAGCAATGACAAAAATGTCCTATTCTATGTAGTTCGTTCGCTCTACGGATTTTAGGATTTTGGGATAGTTGTTCCTTCGCATTTCTGTAACTTAAATCCCTGAATCCTTAAATCCGTAGAGCATCAAAGAGTTTTTCTTTGAAACAAGATTGGAATAAAGATGAAGGGTTGAAGGATGAAGGGTTGAAGGATGAAGGGTTGAAGGATGAAGGCAACTCAAAACTCATAACTCAAAACTCAAAACTTACGAAGTACCACGTCAGCCCCTATCCCTGTACTGCTTAGGCGACATGCCATAGTACTGCTTGAAGCAGCGGTTGAAGTACGAGGCATCCTTTATGCCTACCTTATAGCTCACCTCAGAGATATTGAGCGACACATCATCAAGCAGCACGGCAGCACGCTTCATGCGCTCAGACACCAGCAGCTTGTTAGGCGACATACCTTTCAGTTCCTTAATCTTACCAAACAACTTGGTGCGACCTATGTGCAGCATCTCAGCCATCTGGTCAACAGAGAAGTCAGAGTCACCAAGGTGCTGCTCTATGATACGGTCCACCTGCTCAGCAAAACGCTTGTCGGCACGACTGGTAATGACAGGCTCCGCAACATCCGTCGGCGCGGCAACGGCAGTCTGCTGACTCTCAGCAGGCGCAGCCATCCTCTCACGGTTCCACTTTATGAGCTGGGCAGTCCTTGCCGCCAGCACCTGGTAGTTACACGGCTTCACCATATAGTCGTCTGCCCCAGCCTCATATCCCTTTATACGGTGGTGATCATCATCAAGGGCTGTGAGCATGATGACGGGTATGAGCATAGTATCGTCATGGCTGCGCAACTGCCTTACTATGTCGTAACCGCTCATATCGGGCAGCGTCACGTCGCAGATAAGCAGCGCTGGTTTATTCTCACATACCCTCTCATAACCGTCCTTGCCAGTGGTATAGGCATCCACATGGAAATACACCCCCATCTCAGACTTTATCTGCTCCAGCATATCGGGGTCATCCTCTATCACTGCTATGTGCAGGTCATTGAGCGCCTGTGGCAACATCTCGTGTATTATAGGCGTCTCATCGTGTTTCGTCACGGCAGAGACTGCAGAGCCCTCACTCATGTAGTCCTCGGCAGAGTAAGCGCTGTCGTCAAGCGGCAGGGTGAGTGTAAAGCATGCGCCGCCCAAGGAACTGGAACGCTGATACGTCAGGCTGCCCTTGTGCGTCACTGCCATTTTCTGCGCAGTGTACAGTCCGATGCCCATGCCGCCCTGCGATGCGAAGCCGTGCATAAAAGGCTGGAAAAGCACAGGCAGACGGCCGTCATCAATACCTGGTCCAGAGTCATCAACAGTAAGGCACAGCCTGTTGCCGTCGGTCTTCAGGCGCACGCTGACGGTACCCTTGTCAGGGGTATATTTCACGGCATTGCTTATTATATTATATGTTATAGCGTCAACTATGTGGCGGTCAAAAGGCATAAGCAGAGACTTCTCCGACGACTGGAATGTCAGCGATATCTCTTTCTGATTGGCAATGTTCCAGAAGTCATGTGATATATCACGTATGAACCTTACTATGTCGCCCTGCTCCACCTTCAGTCGCAGGTTGTCGGTGTCTATCTTACGGAACTCCATCAGCTGGTTTACCAGTCGTGTCATCCTCACCGCGCCCCTCTGCGCCGTCTGCAGCTGCTTTCTCGGTGTGGCAGCCTCGCCCATGCGGTCTATGGCACCGCTGATGATGGCGAGCGGCGTACGAAACTCATGCGCTATCTGCGTAAACAGGTTGATGCGCATATCAGCCACCTCCTTCTCCATCCTCATCTGCTGACGCAGCTCTATCTGCTGCCTCTTGTGGCGGTAGAACACGGTGATGAGGGCAGCTATTACCGATATATACAGCAGCCATGCCCACCATGTGTTATACCACGGCTGACGAATACGTATCTCCATTACGGTCTCTGCCGCACCACCATCCAGCCGCAGGTGGAAGGTGTAGGTGCCTGGCGGCAGGTTGCCATACTCCACATGGTTCTGTGATGACGGAGTGCGCCATGTCTTGTCATAGCCCTCAAGGTAGAACTGGTAAAGTGTCTGCCCCGCATTGGCATAGTTGAAGTCTGAGAAGCACAGTCTCACCGTGTTCTCGTCGTATGGCAGTGTGATACTGCTTTTACCGAGCAGGTGGATGAACTTCTCATTATTATATATAGACGCCCCGTTAATGATGACATCGGTGATGTGAGCCATGGAGTTATGCGGTGATGCCATCGGTTTGTCTTGCGGAGTTATGACTGTGATGCCGTTATGAGTACCGAAGAGTAGCCGGCCGTCACTCAGCGTAAGCGCGCAATTGTCAGAATATAACCTGTTCAGCAGACTGGTACCAACGCTATGGTTCACCGCCTTCATGGTCTTAGGACTGATGGTAGAGACCGCCTCGTCGGTAGTAACCCATATATTGCCATACAGGTCCTCGGTTATAGAGTGTACGTTATCATTGCTCAGTCCGTGCATGGTAGAAACGGTGCTGATATCAGTCTTTCCCTTCCTCATCACACACCTTATGGCTCCCGAGCCGGCACCGCCTGCCCATACGCTGCCGTCGCTTGCAGCCATCAGGCACGTTATGTCGTTGGTAGGCAGTCCGTCGCTGATACTTATATGCCTGAAAGAAGCGTTGGATATGGGGGTTGCGCTTATATCGGCTATGTAGATGCCGTTGTACGTTGCCACCCACAGATTGCCGTGTTTGTCGGTTGTCAAGGCATTGATGCGGCTTTCAGATATGCTGCGCGTCAGCAGGTAAGTCAGCTTACGCTGCCCGTCTTTACTGTTGGTTGCCATTATCAGTCCCTGCTCCCATGTGGCTATCCATGTACGGCCCTGCCTGTCGGTAAGGCTGTCTGTGTGGCTGTCAGGCGTGGTTGCTACCGTAGTGGCGTGGAACGTGCCGTCAGCGTTCAGCACATAGCTGCGGTGACTTTTCGTTGTTACCAGGATGTTGCCGTCAGACCGCCGTCTCAGCCGGGTTATGAAATTAGTCTTCTCACCCTGATGCAGCGGGTCGGGCATTATGATGCCATAGTCGCCCAGCGGATTGCTCCTCAGCATGGTCACACCGGCATCCTCCTGTCCTATCCATACGTTGCCATCCCTGTCCTTATGTATGTTGGTAAGATAGTCGGTATCAAGTATGGGGTACGGGTCTTTTGCCGAGAAGTGCTCCGTATGGTCATTGGCGGGGTCGTAGATATACAGTCCGTTGCCGTAGGTTGCGATGTAGAATCTGCCATCATCACCTATGATGGTAGAGTAGTTTCTCTTCTTCTTGATGTTAATGTCATCCTCACGCAGCAACTGCATTCTTCTCATCCTGCCGTCCTTCATGAAGAGCCAGAAGGCACCCAGCCTGTCAGACACGCACAGGTTGCCGTCAAGGTTGTCAAGCACAATGCCGTAGTCCATCTGCAAATCCGCCGGCACGGAGAACTCCATAGTGCGACAGTCCATAGCCACCACCGTATTGCGTGTCATTATAAGCCAACGATCCTGCCATATCATGTTACCGTTCACCGCCCCCATGTCGCCCATTCCCTGCGGAATAGTCACATTGCGCACCATCTTGCCGTGCTTGTCAAAAGCCATTACCCTGCCGCTGCGTGTGAGGAAGAACGTCACATTCCTCCAAGAGTTAGCCATCATAAAGTCATGGTCTTTTGCCAGAAGGTCAAAACCTCCCTTGGCATTCAGCCTCAGCAGTCCGTCAGTAGTGAGTACCCATACACTGCCGTTCCCCACGACTATGCGCTTCACCTTGCACCCCTCAGGCAGTCCGTTGCCGGGAGTATAGTCCTTACATATAAAGTCACCGTTGCCGTATGTAACATGCCGTATGCCTGCTTTTGCCTCATACATCCACATACCGCCAGGCTCAGCCACGAATCGCTCAAACGTCTTGCTGTGGTCACATCCCGGCGCATAGTCCACGTAGCGTCCCTGCCTGAGGTCAAGGCATGAATAGTGGAACGTGGCCGACCTTATCCACAACAAGCTGTTCAGTGTGTCAAGATGCAACGTGCCCACGTTGTCGGTAAGGCTTCTTGTATCGGCATCAGGCGCATGGAAAGGTACTACTGTGTAACCGTCATACCGGCACAAGCCGTTTGACGTACCAAACCATATATATCCGGTGCTGTCCTGCACCATGTCGTTCATACGGTTTGACGGTAGTCCGCTCTGCGTTGTCAGGCTGCGTCCAGTCAGTGGTGTCCACACCCTGCTACCTCCAGTCAGAGACAGCACCGCCACGCAGCACGTCAATGCCGCCATGCAGGTCAATATTTTCTTTGCATATAAATACATGATTGCAAATTTATACAAAAATTCTGAATAAACCGTCATCATCAACTCGAAAAAAAGGAATAAGAAATAAAGGGTTATGGAGAAAGAGCGCAGGGGGAAACCTGAGGGGGAGGATTTTTTGTACGATAATACAAGTTTTCGTACATATTTTCATATTCCGAATGATTTTATTTCGTAATTTTGTCAACTACTAATACATCAGTGATGTATCACCCAAACGAACGGTTACACAGACAGCACAAATTCTACGAAATAACTTTAAGGCAATATACTTTTCACAAAGAGAATTGGTATGAACAAGAAACTGTTATCACTGTCAGCCGCACTCGCCATGGCACTGACAGCAGGGGCGCAGGCGAAGACACAGTTCAACGAGGCACGACACATGTGGGCATCGGTGAACAACATAAGCAATACTACCGTGACTAATTACTACAAACAGTTTACCGGCAAACTGCTCGTAAGCTGGCGTATGCTGCCAACGGACACGTGGGAGACATCGTTCCACCTATACAGTCGTGCGGCAAACAACCTGAACGGGGTACTGACGCGGAGAGCAACGAACGTGAAGGGAAGTACCTGTGCGCAGATAGCCTCCATACCTACCGCTGCACAGATGTATTACTTGGTAAGGGGCGACTACTTCGAGGGTACGGCACCAGCAAACATAAGCAACGCAGAGCAGAAGGCGCTGCTGAGAGCTAATGCGCTGGACTCGCTGCTCATAGACGAGAGAATATACAGCCAGAAGCTGCCTTACGTGAGCATCCCGCTGAAGGACACCAAGGATGTGTGCGGCATTGACACCATAGTATATCAGGCTAACGACTGCTCCCTGGGCGACCTTAACGGCGACGGCAACATGGAGATAGTGGTGAAGCGACTGCAGACCACCATCAACTCGGCAACGGGGGTGGTGCGTGACGAGCAGGGCATAGGCGGCAGCTACTCCAATCCTAACACCATATATGCGGTGATATGGGATGCCTATAAGCTGGACGGCACCTTCATGTGGCGCATAAAGGGCGGACCCGGCATAATACTGGGTAACAGCTCGGCTTTCGCCGTAGCCGACTTTGACGGCGACGGATGCGCGGAGATGGCTATACGCACCTGTGAGGGTACAGTGTTTGGCGACGGCAAGGAGATAGGCGACACCAACGGCGACGGCAGGATAGACTACCGTACGTGGGTGAACTACTACAAGGAGAACGAGAAGGAGCGTGGTTGGATAGACCACTACAACTCTGCCGGTCCGGAGTTCCTGTCGATAATAGACGGCAAGACGGGCAAGGAGTTGGCGCGTGATAACTACATATACCGTGAGACAAGTAAATCATGGGGCGACGACTACTGGAAGAGGGCTTGCTCGTTTCGCGTGGGCGCAGGATGCTTTGACGAGACGGGGCTGCCCTCGGTAATCATAGGCAGGGGCGTATATGACCACTCTGTGATAGAGGCATGGGACTGGCGCAACGGCAGCCTGACGAAGCGCTGGCGCTTTGACACCAACGTGGCTGGCACCGGCAAGGACGGCAACCCTAACAGTGCGTATGCGGCGCAGGGTAACCACTCGTTCAATGTGGCTGACCTTGACGGCGACGGACTGGACGAGATAATGTACGGCTCAATGGCTGTGGACCATGACGGACAGGGACTGTGGACCACAAAACTGGGACATGGCGATGCCAACCACGTGGGTAAGTTCATAAAAGACCGCGAGGGACTGCAGATGTATCACTGCCTGGAGGGCGGCAAGACCTTAGTGGCGCTGCATGACGCGAGGGACGGCAGCGTGATATGGAACAAGGTGGCTGATGACAACGTCGATATGGGCCGCTGCATGGTGGCAGACATAGACCCTAACAGCCCGGGCTATGAATACTGGTGGGCAGGCTCAAACGCATGGAGCTTTGACGGCACTACCGACCTGGGATATAAGCCGAAGTCATGCAACATGGGTATATGGTTTGACGGCACGCTGTCAAGGCAGCTGATCAACGAGAACATAATAGACAGCCCGGCTAACGGCAGGACGTTTACCATATTCAGGTATGATGAGTCGTTTATCAACGGCACCAAGTCAAACCCAAGCTGGTATGGCGACTTCCTCGGCGACTGGCGCGAGGAGTTCATAGTGCCTGACAACACAAAGCTGAAGGACCTGAAGATATTCTCTACATGGTACCCTTCTGACTACAAGTTCCCTTACCTCATGAGCGACCACACATACTGGATGCAGTGCATAAACCAGAACATAGGCTATAACCAGCCTACCAATCTGGGTTACTACATGGGCAGCGACATGGACATGGCTGACGTGCCGCTGGAGGAGGCTGACGCCATAATCAATGTAACACAGGACACCAGAGAGCGTGTGCAGAGCAATGCCATCTATGACCTGAGCGGACGCAGGAGCTACGGCACAGGACGCGGCATCTATATCAAAGGTGGAAAGAAATACGTGGTGTATTGATGAATTATAGCATGGAATATGATGTTAATATAAAAAAAATTCGTAACTTTGTACTAATATAGAACTCAACTTTCGAGTTACAGGAGTTAAGAAGTTAAGGAGTTAAGGAGTTAAGACATAACCTCTAAATCTAAGAACTCCATCAATAAAGTGGATAAGCAAAGCATATGTCTTCACTACTTAACTACTTAACAATAAAACAAAGTCTATGAATATGTTCAAGAAAACATGTATCCTCGTTTCATCACTGTTCACCGTACTGTGTATGTATGCACAGAAGAACCCCATACTGCCCGGCTTCCATGCCGACCCTGAGGTGTTATACTCTGAGCAGACAAAACAATACTACATATACAGCACCACCGACGGCTATCCCGGTTGGGGAGGATGGACGTTCAGCGTATTCTCGTCAAAAGACCTTAAGACATGGACAGACGAGGGTGTGATGCTCGACGTGAAGGGCGATGACGTGCCGTGGGCTGACGGCTACGCATGGGCTCCGTGCATCATTGAGCGCAAGCAGGCTGACGGGAAGTACAAGTATTACTTCTATTTCTCTGCCAACAACCCCGTATCTAAGCGTAAGGAGATTAGCTGTGCTATAAGCGACAGTCCTACAGGGCCTTTCAAGGCGCTTGACCACCCCATAATAACCGACAAGGACCGCCCTACCGGACTGAAAGGCGGACAGGCCATTGACGTTGACGTATTCCAAGACCCAGTAAGCGGCAAGTATTACCTCTACTGGGGTAACGGCTTCATGGCAGGTGCGGAGCTTAACGACGACATGGTAAGTATCAAGCCTGAGACGAAGGTGAACCTCACGCCTAAGGGCGGCACGCTCAGCACATGGGCTTACCGCGAGGGCGCATACGTATTCTATCGCAACGGCAAGTATTACTTCCTGTGGTCTGTTGACGACACCGGCTCGCCTAACTATCATGTATGCTATGCCACAGCCTCATCGCCACTCGGTCCGCTGAACATTGACCCTGACCACTGTGACGTGTTGCGACAGCTGCCGGGGAAAGAGATTTACGGCACTGCACACAACTCCATACTGCAAGTGCCTGGAAAGGACAAGTGGTACATAGTATATCACCGCATAAACAAAGACTTCATCAACGGAGGCAAGGGCGTACCGGGCACCCATCGCGAGGTGTGCATAGACCGTGTGTGCTTTGACAGGCAGGGACACATCAAGCCAGTGAAGCCTACAAGGTAAGCTTACCACACGTCACACATCTGCCTCGTCAGCGACTCAGCGGGGCGCTCTGGAAGAGGCTTGCCGTTTACCGTAGAACGCAGGAAGCGGCAGCCATCTGTATTAAAGAGATAGTAAGAGTGCGTGGCAGACTTAACATGAAAGTCGCTCACCTCTATGTCGCGTATGGCACAGGCGGTGTTCTTCTCCGTGGGTGACATGGTAACAGCACCGTCAGCAGCAGTAACAGGCACACCCGGTCCGTCATAATACACGCCGTAGCCCTCGGCACTGCCTGCCATGACGTTACTGATGCGGAAGTGCTCATACTGAGACGGCCAGTTGCCGCCACGATAACCGAAGTAGTTGGTCTCAAACCTTAGCACAGCGCCCTTGGCAGAGGCTATGCGTATGTTGTCAACAAAGACATTGCGTATATATCCTCCCCTGTCAAGGTTTGACTTGAAGAGCAGGGCGTTCTTCACATTGCCTATCTCCACGTCGGTCATATACACATCATGCACTCCTCCGCTCATCTCCGAGCCTATACACAGTCCGTTACACTCAGAATAGAAACGGCAGTGGCGTATCACTATATTCTCTGACGGCACCCCTACCCTTCTGCCGTCGGCATCCCTGCCAGCCTTGATGGCCACGGCATCGTCGCCAGTGCGGAAGAGGCAGTTCTCTATCAATACGTTACGCGATGACTCAGGGTCGCAGCCGTCATTGTTGGGCGAATGGCTGTCAATAGTCACGCCGCGCACCGTCACGTTATCGCAATAGACAGGGTGTATGCACCAGAAGGGACTGTTCTTCAGCGTTATGCCCTCCACAAGCACCCTGCTGCAACGATAGAACTCCACAGCGCAAGGGCGCAGGTATGTTCCCTTGCCAAACACTCGTTCGCTGCCCTCCACATCGCCAAGGGCACGCAACCGCCTCACGTCGGGCATCTCTACCGTCTCGCCGTGCGTGCCGTGGGCATTCTCCTTGAAGTCCTCAGTGTCGGCGGTCATTCCCCACCGCGCCATCTCTATCTGTCCTTGTGCATCAATAGTGCCGCTGCCAGTGATGGCTATGTTCTCCGCACCGTTGGCATAAATCATTGCCGAGCGTCCCATGAGGTCCGTACCCTCCCAGCGTGTCTTTACCACAGGCAGGAAGTCGTCAGCCTCACCGCTGAACAGTAGCAGAGCCCCCTCCTCAAGATGCAGCTCCACCCCACTCTTCATAACCAGCGAGCCGCGCAGCATATAGGTGCCGGGCTTCACTATGAGCCTGCCGCCGCCGTTACGTGCCAACCCGTCAATGAGCACCTGCAGCGTAGGCAGCGCGTCGGTCTTTGGCGAGGGCAGCGGTCCCACGGTGGCCTTCAGCCTCGGAATACGCACCTGCTGGAACGTCGCCACCAGCGAGTCCACATCTGTTGCGGCACAGACAACAGCCGCGGATGTCAGCACCATAAGTAAGAGGAAGTATCGTCTGATTGCCTGCACAGGGCAGACACAGAAATCACCTGTTGATTTTATTATACACATAATTCTTTGAAAATAAAGCGACACGATAAGTGCCGGGCAATTATACCTAAAAAAAAACTGTTGCAAATTTACAGATTTACTTTCAATCCTGCAAATTCGCAACAGTTTTCTGTTTATACACGAAAACAAAAAGGCTGCCTTCGTGTTTCGATAGGATTATTCAGACCCACCTAATACGTTACAGTGTCACGCTGATGGCATTTCCACTGTATGTAGCAGTCTTCTGGGTGCCGTCGGGCAGAATGACATTAAACTTGCGCGTCTTCAACATTCCCCTGAACTTTCCTCTTTGCTCGCCTATAGTGAGGGTACGGGTGGCGTCTTCCCATTTGAAGGTAATCTCGGTAAACTGGCCGTGCTCGTAGTTATAGCCGTCTCCCTCGTCCTCATAGAGTGTGAACTGGCCGTCGGCTCCCGGGTAAACGTGTATGTCCAGATTGTCCCATGCTTTCTCTGAGCTGTACTGCACGTCAGGGCCGAATGGTATGATGCTTCCTGCACGTACATAAACAGGCATATCGGTAATGGGTGTGGGGCGCTTTACGGTACAGCCGCCATCAAACTGTTCGCCGGTAAAGAAGTCATACCAACGCGTTCCTGAGGGCAGATAGACCTCATACGGTGCCTTTGCTTTCTTCACTTCGGGGTATATCTCGTGTCCGCGCTTCTTCTCGTCCTTCCATGTGTATAGCGGGTCGGTGACGGGCTTTACCAGCAAGGCGTGGCCAAACATATACTCATCGTTCAGGCGAATGGCTTTCTTGTCATTTACGAAGTCCATCACCAGCGGACGCATCATCATGCCTGAGTGCTGCACCACCTCGCCCATCATAGAATAGATGTAAGGCAACAGGCGGTAGCGTAGCTTCACTGCATCTACCATGGCATCGTAGGCCCAATCGCCCGGTTTGCCAAACTCATATATCTCGCTCACCATGGGCGATGAGCAGTGGTTGCGCATCAGTGGCATAAACGTACCCCACTGCATCCAACGCACCTGCAGCTCTTGCAAGGCTGGGTTCTTAGCACTCTGCTGGTACTCATGGTAGAAGAAGCCTCCGAGGTCTGTATTCCAGAAGGGTATGCCGCAAAGCACGTAGTTCAATCCACTGGGCACCTGTCTCTTCATCTCCGCCCACGACGCACTGATGTCGCCGCTCCATGAGAACGTGCCATAGCGCTGCAAGCCGAAGGTGCCGCTGCGTGTCATCTGCAGTGAGCGCTTAGTATTGTCCTTTGTGGCTCGCTGGTGTTCGTATATGCCACGGTTGGTCATCAGCGGGAAAGCGTTCTTCACAGAGCGCCACGTACCTGCGTAGGTCATGCAACTGTCATCACCGGGAGCCTCGAAATGGTCGGGCTCAGTGGAGTCGGTCCACCAGGCATCGAAACCTACACGGTATAGGTTCATGAGTTGTTGCCAGTACAGGTCGCGTGCCTTGGGGTTGAACACATCGTAGGGGCGCACGCCTTTCTTCCTCGGCCACGTCTCAAAAGGCAGCAGGGCGTTTATCTCCTTCATCTTGGAATAGCCCTCTGTCCATGGACCGAAGTTGGCCCAGATACTAATCATCAGGTGCGCATTATTCTTGTGCACATACTCTGCCATCTCCTCCGGACTCTTTATGCGTGGTTTCAGTCCCTTGGCCTTATACTCGGCAGCCATCTTCTGCAGGTCCTTTGGCAGATATTTCTCCCACGCCGGGTCTCCTACCTTATTAATATAGTAAGGGTTTTGAAACCTCATGGCGTTCCAGTTAGAGTCACATCCCCAGTACTGCCAGTCCTGCACTATGGCGTCGAGTGGTATCTGCAACTCACGGTAGTGGTCGAGCACGCCGCAGAGCTCGTCGCTCGTCTTATAGCGCTCACGACACTGCCAGTGGCCCATAGCCCAGAGGGGAAACATAGTGGCCTGACCACCTAACTCACGCACACCGGCCATCACGCCGTCCTGTGTGCCGTCGCGGTATATGAAGTAGTAGTCCATGACATCTGCCACCTCTGAGGAGAATGTCATGCCCTCGGCATTGTCCTTAAACTCACTCCTTCCTGCGTTATCCCAATATAATCCATAACCTTTTTCTGATGTAACATAGGGTATGGCTATATAGGTGTTATGGTTCCAGAGTTTCATGGTGCGTCCGCGCCATACCATGGCTGTATCGCGCAGCTGTCCCAGACCATAGATGGCTTCGCCAGCATCAAGTGTCCATGTCTGGGCTATGCTCATGCGACCTTTGTCGGCGCCGTCTTCATAGCGTTTCATCGTGCCTGCCGTAGTCTCCCGCAGCAACACCTTGCCATCGCGACTACGGAAGGTAACGCTGCCCGTAGTGCCGTCTATGGTTGCACTGACGTTGGGCGTATTGACCTTGCCGCCTTCCTTCAGCACCACTGAGAAGCTCTGCCTTTCTGGCATAGCCCCCTCAC
>Ga0247611_10008766_pt1 | contig 12372 bp, 9 predicted proteins | sample 177DNAGHGhighgp2_FD_192422 | JGI IMG/M metagenome (GOLD analysis project Ga0247611, IMG submission 192422) | Sheep rumen microbial communities from Palmerston North, Manawatu-Wanganui, New Zealand - 1770 DNA GHGhigh gp2 | ecosystem: Host-associated > Mammals > Digestive system > Stomach > Rumen ... | reverse complement strand
CACCGGTGAGCTCAAAGACGGTGTATATTCCGTAAGTGTAAAGCCTTTATCTTGGAACGTATTTGTATTCAAGAAATAATGTGACAGGGGGACGGTTCTCTTGTCACACTTTAGAAAACGAATGCCCGTGTCAGACATATTCATAAAACCCGTCATCGCTTCGCAGGATATGCCATTCCGTCTCCGTCTTCATCTTCATTTCTGACGCTTACAATCGAGGGTCCGGTCGATACCGGACCCTCTTGTGTTGCGCTCAAAAATCGGTTTGGTTAACCGATTTTTGCATCATTCCGATGAGACGTATACGGAGGCATATCATCTGCTCGCTTTATGGTTTTATTCATATGCTCTGACACGGGCATTCTGTTTCTGTAAAAACGTGACAAAAAGGAACCGTCCCAAGTGTCACCGTACTATGGGTTTGAATCTGAGGCTGGCGGAGAACTCGGGGATCGGGATGCGGTATTTTGCTGAAAGTGCAGGACCGCATGAATTGGAGCCGACGCCGGCCATCTTCCAGTCGACACATATTATGTTGCTGTCTGCTTTTTCCAGTTCGTAGTTGTGACGTGCCTCGGAAAGAGCCTCCTGTGTGTATTCGGAAGCATTAAAGGATATGGTGGAAAGGCTTCCGAAGAGCATATCAAAACTCTGTCCCATAAGCTTCATATAGTGGCATCCGTAATGTGAGGAGTTCTCCTGAGGACGGATGTAGTCTTCAAACATATCCTTTATATCCGAACTGAACTTACCTACATATGATGCCTGATGTTTATCTACGTAACTTTCGTAAGGACCGTATCCGTAATATTCTACCCGGTCAAAACTCTTCGGAACAAAGAGACGTAATCCGAAGCGGGGCAGCAGTGTGACTTTATTTGAGGTTTTTACCTTGCATGATACCGATACGGTGCCGTCGGGATCGAAGGTGTAGTAAGTATTGACTGTGGCAAACGGTGCATACATATTCCAGCCGAAGGCCTGATCGATACCTATTTTCAGCACAGGACCGATATTCGTTTTTCCGCCGTTCCCGTCTGATTCAAAAGAATACGGATACAGGATCTCAATGGAGTGGATCTTGGTATCGTAATCATTCATATGTGATCTGTACCACTCGCCCCTTGCGGAATCGTTATCGATCGGGGCACGGAAAAAGTTGAACTTCATGGGAGCATCAAGCAGCTCATCCCCGTTACACTTAACGGATTCGATAAATCCGAGCCGTTTGTTAAAGGTATAAGCGGCAGTTTTGGTCTTAAAGGAAAGCTTAAATGCCGAATCCTCCAAAATCTCTATATTACCGCTGTCGGGTAATGTATCATCATCGTATCTCGCATAATCGGTCGCACCGGCTATAAAATCCGAAATATCACGGTCCTTAAATGAAGAAGCATTGACGGACTTTAACTCGAGCTGGTCAAAGCATACCTCGTACCCGGCTTTTTCCCATAGAGTATCATTTTTTAATGTAAAGATAAAACGTATATGGTTTCCCTGGATATCCGAAGGGATCGTGATAAGGGTCTCGCCCAGCGGCTCTACGGAAAATTCAAATGAACCGGATGAAATGATGTTTTCAGTATCGGTTATCTCATATTTCCCGTTATAGAGGCTGCCCGCATCGGCAAATGCGAGGAAGCTTGTAAGCCTGAAGGTGTTTTTGTTCTCTGTCTTGTACATTCTGACAGGTCTGTAGACCTGTTTCAGTTCTTTAAGGCCTGTATGGGGAGTCCTGTCCGGATAGCACAGACCGTCCATACAGAAGTTGCCGTCATTGTGTCTTTCTCCGAAGTCTCCGCCGTATCCGTACATGATACGGCCGTCTTCGGTTTTTCCTAAAGGCACGGAGTGGTCACACCATTCCCAGACAAAACCACCCATAAAACGGTCATTGGAATAGAAGATATTTCTGTAATCCTCCAGATCTCCGGGGCCGTTGCCCATGGCATGACAATACTCGCACAATACAAACGGTCTGGAGTCATTTACGATAAATCCCCACATATCCTGAGGAGCGGTATACATACGTGATACCACGTCCAAAACATCATCCTCTATCTCGTCCAGCTTATGTATGCTTTCATAGTGTACGGGTCTGGTGGGGTCCAGTTTTTTGATAAGCTCGGCTCCCGCATAGAGATTGCTGCCAAACCCGCCTTCGTTTCCGAGTGACCACATGATGACGCAGGGTCTGTTTTTGTCACGGGCTACCAGCAGACCTTCGCGGTCGAGGATGGCCTCCTTAAATACGGGATCGCGGGCGATGAGAGCTATGCCGCCGTAACCTTTTTCCCATTTGAAGGAGTTATATACATCCGCACAGCCGTGGGACTCAAAATCACATTCGTCGATCACGTAGAAGCCGTATCTGTCACAAAGCTTGTAGAACAAAGGGGCATTGGGATAATGCGATGTCCTTATGGCATTTATGTTATGCTGCTTCATAAGCTTTAAATCCATCTCGATATGAGCCATATCAGCATAGTAACCCGTATCGGGATAGCTGTCATGTCTGTTTGTCCCGCGGAACTTCGCATGACGATGGTTGATCTTAAACACGCCTTCTTCTATCACGATGTCTCTTAATCCTACTTCTTCGCCTATAAGCTCATCCCCCGAAGAGATGAGAAGCTTATAAAGATACGGCGTTTCTGCAGACCAGAGTACAGGCTCTTTTATCTCAAATACGCGTGATACACCGGCTGTAAGATGTCCGGAGCAGACTTCCTTACCTGCCGCATCAGACAAAACCACATCGCAGTCGCGTCCGAGGACGGTTAATTCTAAAGAGCATGAGGAACAGTCGGGTGTAAGCGAAGTTTTAACAGTATAATCGGTTAAATGCGAGGAAGGACGTGAGAGCAGATATACATCCCTGAAAATACCGGAAAGCCTGATCTTATCCTGGTCCTCGAGATATGTTCCGTCACACCACTTAAGTACGGCCACACATATGGTATTGATGCCTGAAGTAAGATATCCCGTTATGTCAAACTCACTGGTGTGATGAGAAACCTGGGAATATCCTGCGAATTTCCCGTTTATATACAGGTAGAGACATGAGTCTGCTCCTTCAAAGCATAAGTATCTGTTAAGACCGTCGGGAGTGTAATCGAAGGTCCTTCTGTATACTCCTACGGGTATATCGTCCGGCACAAAGGGAGGGTCGAATGGAATGGGATATACCACGTTTGTATACTGGGCTTTATCATATCCGTGAAGCTGCCAGTTAGAAGGTACGGGGATGGTATTTTTAAACTCCACATCCGTAAAATTATCCTCAAGGTCTATGATACTGTCGTAATAGTTAAAATCCCATTCTCCGTTAAGCAGAGTGAAACGTGATGACTCCTCACGCATAGCAAAAGGATCCTCATCTTTTGAAAAAGGGATGAAGTAACAGTGATCCGGCACGGTTCCTATATGAAGAGAGTGCGGATCCTCATGATATATCATATAACTTTTGGGGCTGCCCGTTGCAGCGATAGCAGAAATATCCATGTAAACCTCCCAAGAAAACACATTTGAAATGTCTTGATTATTTTACCTTGATTTTGTATATTTGTAAATGGTAAGATATTGCCGGCGGATTGATTTTCTTGGCTTATCTTTTGACCGATATTACATAAAATATACAATGTATATATGATCTTATTACAGGAGGATTATAAATAGAATGAAAGACATTGATTTTAAAGCATTGACGGAATATCTTGACTCTGTGGTAGAGATGGGAGTCCCTTCGGTGGATATGATCATCTATCGAGATCATAAGGAGATATACAGACATATGCACGGTACCGTTGACAGTGAAAAAAAGGTACCTGTAGCACGTGACCAGAGATATCTGATGTTCTCCATGACCAAGGTCATCACCATGACCGCTGTTATGCAATTGGTCGAAAAAGGAAAGCTTTCTTTAGAGGATGAGGTAGGAAAGTACCTGCCTGCATACAGCAAAGTCAGCGTAAAAGGAGAGGATAAGAAATATCCGATACTTATGAAACACCTTGTGTCCATGCAGTCGGGACTTGATTATGACCTTAACCGCCCGGGTATCGTAAGGGTACTTAAAGAAAAGGGCAGCAGTGCATCTACGAGGGATATAGTAGATGCGTTTGTAGAGTCGCCGGTCAACTTTATCCCCGGGACACATTTCCTGTACAGCTTAAGTCATGATGTGGCAGCTGCGGTGATTGAAGCGGTATCGGGAGAGAAGTTTTCCGAGTACTTAAAGAAGAATATATTTGAGCCCTTACATATGGATGATACTTTTTTTGCAAAGCCTGATAATACAGGCCTGGATAGACTTGCACAGCAATATATATGCAATGAGAAAAACGAGTATGTACCTATGGATCAGAGCTGCTGCTACCAGTTATCGGAATGCTATGAGAGCGGCGGTGCGGGACTTGTGAGCTGTACTGAGGATTATGCAAAGCTTGGGGATACTTTGGCGTGCGGAGGTATATCCGCAGAAGGCGTAAGGATCCTAAACCCCGAAACCGTAGAACAGATAAAGGTTAACCTCTTAGGTGAGGCCTCAATAAACGATCTTGAGCATAACATGGGACGTGTGGGCTATGGCTACGGGATCGGGATGTCAGTGCTTTTGGACGCAAAAAAAGCAGGAGCATCGGCTCCTGCAGGAGTATTCGGATGGGATGGGGCAGCCGGCAGCTGCATTACCATGGACACTGCATCAAAAACCTCCTTCGTATATACCCAGCATGTAAGGAACATGGGCATGGTATACGGAGTGGTACATCCGAAGTTGAAGGATTTTGTATTTTAAAAAATACTACGGATTGCTGCGCGATTCTGTCGCTTTCGCTTAGTATTTTTTCATATCATCTCCCGGTAGCTTCCGAGATATGTGAAGCTGTCGCATACCTCGCCGAGTTCGTTCATAAGCTGCAAGAGCTTCGGATTTTCGGCGGGGATCTCTATATCAAAGTAGAACATGAATTCAAATTCTTTATTGGGCAGAGGACGGCTTTCAAGCTTTAGCAGGTTGATCCCTAACATATGGAACTTGGAAAGCACCTTATAAAGTGAACCGTACTCGTGAGGCAGGATCAGCATCAAGCTGGTCCTGTCCGCTCCCGGATATATCTCAAGGTTCTTTGAGATACAGATAAATCTTGTATAGTTGTTATCCCTGTTCTGTACCGATGCCGCGATGGTTTCGAGTCCGTAGTACTTTACACACAGCTCGGAAGCGAGTGCGGCGATATCATCCCTGTCGGATTCGGCTACCATTTTGGCTGCTTTGGCGGTGTTTTCGAATGGGATGATCTTTACTCCCGTAAGTGTGGATAAGAATGCGGAGCACTGGCTTATGGCCTGTTCATGGGAGTAGATTTCCTTAATGTTCTCAAGCTTTGTGCCGGGTTTTGCCAAAAGATGATGGGTGATCTTAAGCCTGATACTTTTAACTATATAGAAATTATGCTGCATCATCAGGTCATATACCTTGTTGACCGTACCGGCATAACTGTTCTCAACGGGGATCACACCGTATTTGCACAAGCCTTTTTCTATGGAAGTGAATACTGCGTCAAAGTTGCTGAAAAACATGATGTCTGAATTCCGGAAGATCCTGTCACATGCGATCTGGGAATTGGCACCTTCTGTACCCTGGCAGGCTACTGTTACATAGTCCGGGAAAAGCTTGGCGGTTTCTGCTTTGGCTCTTTCAATTTTTCCTGCAAGTGTTCCTTTAGGACCGCTGGTGCGGGTCTTGGTCCCCTTCATTTCATTTAACAGATTGACCACTACCGGGATATAATCCCTCATTTCCTCAGGATATTCTGAGGCTAATGCCATTATTTTTTGTTTCCTTTCCCTTAATTCGTCAATGGGAAGGATCTTTTTGTCTGAGCCGTCGGTCTCGTCCAATATCTGTACTCTTTCAGCCAAAAGTTTGATGATTTCTTTATCGATATTGTCTATCTTTATCTGTGTATTCTCGGTTTCCATCTGTATGTCCTTTAGCTCCTTATCATTAAGGAAACATTCCTTTCTGACCGCCGGTAAAATCCTGATTTTTCTTTTTTACCGGGGCTTACTTGGCAAGAAGTATAGCAATAACAATATTAGTTGTCAATAAAAAAATCATATTTGACATGTAACATTATAATGCTATAATGGTGTTTAAAATGAAAAAAACCGGAACTTAAATTTGAGGATGGAAACGGAGCGGATATAATGAAGGATATTATCGATAGACTTGCCGGTAAACATGACCTGACCGATGAAGAATTTGAGAGGCTGATACTTTGTGATGAGCCGGAAGCAAATGGCTACCTTACTAAAAAAGCCGATGAGATAAGACAGAAAGTATACGGGAAGGATGTGTACCTGCGCGGTCTTATAGAGTTTACAAATTATTGCAAGAACAACTGCAGGTATTGCGGTATCCGCTGTGCAAATAAAAATGCGGAAAGATACAGACTGAGCAAAGAAGATATACTTTCCTGCTGTGATATGGGATATGATCTGGGGTTCAGGACCTTCGTGCTGCAGGGTGGAGAAGATCCGTATTTTAATGATGACAGACTGGTCTCGATAGTAAGGGACATAAAGAAAAATCATCCGGACTGTGCCATCACTCTTTCTGTCGGAGAACGTGAAAGAGACAGCTATCAAAGGCTGTTTGATGCGGGAGCTGACAGGTATCTCTTACGTCACGAGACTGCCGATAAAGCACATTATGAGCTGCTGCATCCTGCCGAGATGTCATTTGATCACCGTATGCAGTGCTTAAAGGATTTAAAGGAAATCGGATATCAGGTAGGCTGCGGTATGATGCTGGGCTCGCCCGGACAAACGATAAAACATTTGGTAAAGGACCTTCGTTTCTTGCAAAGCTTTAAACCGCATATGGTGGGTATAGGACCTTTTATACCGCACCATGATACAGAGTATAAGGACTGCAGCGCAGGTACGGTGGAGATGACATTAAAGCTTTTATCGATAATAAGGCTGTTACTGCCGGATGTGCTTTTACCTGCCACTACGGCATTGGGGACCATCGATCCTTTAGGACGCGAAAAGGGCCTGCAGGCCGGCGCAAATGTAGTTATGCCCAACCTTTCACCCGGCAATGTACGGGGAAAATATCTTCTGTACGATAATAAGATCTGTACCGGAGATGAGGCGGCAGAATGTATCAGATGCATGACAGCCCGTGTGGCAAAAGCAGGGTATCAGGTAGTACAAAGCCGCGGAGACCACATAGATATGATAGAGGGCAATACATATTAAATGAGGAAGATAGATCATGTTAAATCAGTTTTCAAGGACGGAACTTCTGCTCGGTCATGAAGCTATGGAAAGCTTAAGCAAAAAAAGAGTGGCCGTCTTCGGTATAGGCGGTGTGGGCGGCTATGTCTGCGAAGCCTTGGTCAGGAGCGGGATAGGTGCATTTGACCTTATCGATGATGACAAGGTATGTCTTACCAATCTTAACCGCCAGATCATTGCCACAAGGAAGACCGTCGGGAAGTACAAAACAGATGTTATGATGGAGCGTATGCTGGATATTAATCCGAATGTCAATGTAACGGTCCATAAGTGCTTTTTCCTGCCGGAAAATGCGGATGATTTCCCTTTTAAAGAATATGATTATATAGTAGACGCAGTGGATACCGTAACGGCCAAATTGGAGCTTATAATGAGAGCCCAAAAAGAAGGTATTCCGATCATAAGCGCCATGGGTGCAGGCAACAAGCTGGATGCCGGCAGGCTGAAGATCGCGGATATATATGATACGAAGATATGTCCTTTAGCCCGTGTAATGCGCAGAGAATTAAAGAAGCGGGGAGTAACGAAGCTGAAGGTGGTATACTCCGATGAGGAGCCCAAGCGCCCCATAGAGGATATGTCTGTAAGCTGCAGGACAAACTGTATATGTCCTCCCGGTGCACAGCATAAATGCACCGAGCGGCGGGATATCCCCGGAAGTACCGCATTTGTTCCTGCTGTAGCAGGATTATTGATCGCGGGAGAGATCGTGAAAGACCTGACCTGCGCAACAAAAAAGTGAAACCTAAAAACATGGGGGAAGTATGGAAGCTTTAGAAGTTATTCTGACAAGACGGAGCACAAGAAAATACCGGGATTCCATGCCGGATAAGGAGCTGATCGAAAAAGTGGTAGAGGCCGGCAGATATGCACCGAGCGGACACAATAATCAGACCACACACTTTATCATATTTACGGATAAGGCAGTTTTGGACGAACTTGCGGAACTGGTAAGAAGTGAATTTGCCAAAATGGAAAAAACGGACGGAATGTATGTATCTCTTGAAAGATGTATTGTGGCATCTAAGAGAGGCAGTTTTATTTTCCATTACGGAGCTCCTGTTTTTATTTCCGTTTCAAATAAAAAGGGCTACGGAAATGCTATGGCCGACAGTGCATGTGCGCTTGAAAACATGATGATAGCGGCAAATGCTTTGGATCTCGGTTCCTGTTGGATCAACCAGCTGCACTGGCTCGATGAAAATGAAAATATCAGGACATTTATGCAAAAGCACGGTCTTAAGGAAGATGAGACCATTACAGGCGGTCTTATACTGGGATACCCCGAAGGGGGAAAGCCGGACAGGACATTGACCACACGTAAAGGCAATCCCGTAACATGGGACTAAATAGAAGGGGAGAATCATGAAAAAAAGATTATTGACACGTTTATTATGCATGCTGCTTATAAGTGCAATGTTTATCACAGCATGCGGTTCTAAGGACGAACCTGAAGAAAACACAGACCGCAGAAGGTCTGAACAGAACTCGGAAACCGAAGTTACATCAACACCGGATGCCGGAAAGGTAACTGACACCCCCGAACCTGCCACCGGAACGGAAGACAGTACTTTAATACCTGAAGTTACTTTAGAGCCTTCACCCGAGCCACAGAAACTGTCATACTTTGATGCATATGTTGAAAGTACTGACAGGATGCTAAAGGAAGCAATCGAACAGTATAACGCTCATGATTATACCAACCTTGATGAACCGGTCAAGTACTATGTGCTGTGGCTTGGATTTACACATGTAACATACGGAGACCTTGATTTTCAGATGACGGATTTTGACCGTGAATATCTTCAGGCAGTTGCACTTAATTACGAGAAATGTCTTGAAAGCATCACATCACATAATCTCGATATCACGGTGGATCTGCAATTTGTAGATGATGTCACTCCTCTTACAAAGTGGTATGATGATGACTGGCTTTATCTTTCCCAGGATACTGTTCAGCCTGTGATAGATAAGTACACATCAGATCGTGAGATCGACACGGTACTTACAACCGTTCAGACTGCAGGCGATGAGAATTATTTAAGAAATGCGGACAAAGAAAACTATGGTGTAAACTATGTCATGCTGGGACTTATGACAGCCGGTATGAATTCTCCCATGGGGTATTCCACATTTGACCTGCAGAAGCCCGCTGAAGGAACATATCCTTTGGCAGACCCGGAAATACCCTCGCTTTACGCAACTTCAGTAGCCGTACATGAGTGGATGCATCAGTTAGAGTATATGGGAACATTGCTCGGGATAGAGTATCCTAATACACATGCATACATGGGACCTGAACAGTTCCCCGGATATAAGCAGTATATAAACGGCGAAAACGATTATGATTTCTTTGAGTTTTACAAACTCGTTCTGACCGGAAAACTTCCCTTTGATGATAACGGTACCACAAAGCTTGTAGGAATGTATCCCAAGATGTGGCCGCTTATCAAGAGGTCCGGATTTGTCCTCGGACGTTTTGTCATAAAAGATGCTGAAGGACAAGGATTTCTGTACGGCAGGGAAGAAGAGCCCAGACTTATCGTATCCGAAGAGCCCTGCGTATGGTTGATCAAATATTCAGGTGACGGACAGTTCATTCTCACACCCGAAGCAATGCCGGATAAACTTGTAGACCTCGGGAATGCCTGGGACATGGAAGATAATACCATCTCATTGTGGGTATATACCGGCTATGTGGATGCACAAAGCTGGAAATTGATCGATAATGCCGATGGGACTTATTCCATTCAGACGCCTTATGAGAGCGGCCGCCTGCTCACGGTAAGGGGAAACAGCGGAGCACTTCTTTGCAGTCCCGGTACCGAAGGAATCCAGAAATGGTATATTGAACTTGCCAAACACTGATCGCTACTATCCGGAGGCAGGCTATGAAGATTATAAATCTGATCGAAAATACGGAGGGTGCTGACGGATGTGCCTTTGCACACGGTCTGTCATTTTATATTGAAACCGCGTTACACAAACTGCTTGTGGATCTGGGACCGTCGGAAGAGACACTTGATAATGCATTAAAACTCGGGATAGAACTGAAAGATGCAGATACGGTGGTTTTGAGCCACGGTCATTATGATCATTCCGGCGGTATCATGCCTTTTTCCGCAATTAACAACAGTGCAAAGATATATATGCAGAGGACGGCAGTAAAGGATTATTATGCTGATGACGGTATAGTTCCCAATGCGGAACGATACAGGTTTATAGGTATTGATAAGCGGATAGCCGCATTGCCCGGAACGGTGCTTTTGGACGGAGATTATAAGATCGATGATGAGCTGGAGATTTTTATCGTTAAGAACAGAAGGCACGACATCCCCTTTACGAACCGGCGCCTGCTTTTAAAGGACGGAAACGGGTTTACAAACGATACCTTCGATCACGAGCAGTACCTTGTTATAAGGTCGGAAGGGCATGAGATACTCGTTTCAGGCTGTGCACATATCGGGATATTGAACATTATGGATGCTTATTTTGAAAAATACGGTTCTTATCCCGAAATGGCTATAAGCGGTTTTCACCTTATGAAAAGGACACCCTATCATAAAGCACAGCTTAAGGAGATAGAGGAAATAGCGTATAAGCTGAAAAATTATCCGACCCGGTTTATCACCTGTCATTGTACGGGATTGGAGGCATATTCCGTCATGAAGGATATCATGGGTGAGAAACTGGGATATGTGCATTCGGGTGAAATTATAATATAAATAAAACGGTCCCGGGGGCCGTTTTTATTTACAGATATATTTGAAATTTTAAATCAGATACTGTATAATAGAAGCAGTCGGATACATAAAAGTATTCTATATTTATGGTACCTGACCCCACTAAGGATAAGGGAGAAAAGTGTAATGGGCAAGAACAGACAGGCGCATGAGATAGTAGAGGAACTGATGGCAGTGAACGGCATCGACGAGAAAACCCTGGCAGAAAAGGCAGGGGTGTCGGAACTCGTGATACGTAATTATCTTTCGGGACTCAACAAGGACAGCAGAAATTATTCGAGGCTTAAGGATAAGGTAAAGGAAGCCTTCGGACTGGGGGATGATTTTTTTGACGAGAGCCATGTATTTGTTCCTGCACCTGTTAAGGAAGTAAAGGCAGGTACAAAGAAGCCTGCGAAGCCCCGGACCAAAGAAAAGAAGGAATCTGATGCTTCTGATGTGGCTGCAAAATCAGATGTAAAGACGGAAACAAAGGCAGGATCAAAGAAAAACGTTCCGGTTTCAGAGGAAGGGGTGCAGCTTGTATTTGACCAAAAAGGGCTCATACTTGAAGAAATAAAAGAAAATAAGCAGCCGGCACCGGCTAAGGCAACTGCTGCAAAGAAGCAGCCTGCTGCACCACAGGATCAGCTTATGTCCTCTATAAAGTCAACAGGTTCTAAAGCAAAGCTTTCGGGAAAGAAGAAGGATATCACTCCAGAAGCAGCCGAAAAGTGGGCAGATGATTATGAGGAGGAGATGAAGCAGTCCGTAGGCAGGGCATTCTCAGTACTTAAGGAATCCTTAAAGGAAGTATTTAAGAAAGAGGAAGCAAAGCCTGTTTATACAAATAAAAAGATAACCGAACTGGTTGAACTGGCATCAAAGGCTAAGGAGGATGATCTTAATCTTATAATAGCCATGCTGAAAAAGATAACCAAATAATATAAATGAAAAAGATCCTTCACTTACATCCGAGATGACAGATTTGTCATCATGAACTTTAGTGAAGGATCTTTTATAAGAGGTATTTATGAGTCCTAACTAAGTATTTTTAAAAGGGATGCATGTGCGAGGGCAAAAGCTTCAAAACCTGTAAGGTTTCGAGCATTTTCTATCTCGGTCCTGTTTCCGTCTTTTTCAAGCTCAGCTAAGCCTTTAAATTCAAACAGGTGGGGTTCAAGTGAGAGGAAGCCGTTAAAGCCGCTTGCAAAAAGAGAGTTCAGTATTGTCTTTACATTTCCGTCACCGTAGCCGGAGGGCACTACCTTGCCGCTGCCTTTGATGGCGTCTTTTACGTGGATATAGGCTATGTGATCCTTTAATAATTCATAAGCTT
>Ga0247611_10008765_pt1 | contig 12372 bp, 10 predicted proteins | sample 177DNAGHGhighgp2_FD_192422 | JGI IMG/M metagenome (GOLD analysis project Ga0247611, IMG submission 192422) | Sheep rumen microbial communities from Palmerston North, Manawatu-Wanganui, New Zealand - 1770 DNA GHGhigh gp2 | ecosystem: Host-associated > Mammals > Digestive system > Stomach > Rumen... | reverse complement strand
TGGAAGAAGTATCGCATGTTATGGAGCAGAATGGCTTTATCAGAATGTCTGAAGAAAAGGGACGTATTTCACTCAACAAGGGATATACAAAAAAGGGATTTGCGGATAAGGTTTATCACATTCATCTTAGATACGCAGGAGATAATGATGAGTTGTATTTCCGCGACTATCTGAATGAGTATCCTCAGATTGCAAAGGAATATGAAACATTAAAGCTTGAATTATGGAAGAGATACGAGCATGACAGAGATGCCTATACCGTTGCAAAAACTGATTTCATTCGCAAATGGACAAAAGAAGCCCGTACAATATATGGCAAAAGATACTGATAAATTCCGATCTTGATGCAGGATGTTGCACGATAGGCTTGAATTTAGATAAATCAAACGGAAATCAAACGTCTTTAGGCTGAAAAAGTGGCACACGTGCCACTTTTTCAGCCTATATATTTTGCGTATTCAATAATTAAGCGTATCTTTGCACTGAAAAACTGGCACATGTGCCACAAATTCATTGTACAATGGAGATAAAAAGAGACATCTATTTGAATCAACTGGTTAATGCCAGACAGAATGGATTTATCAAGGTAGTAACCGGGCCACGCAGGTGCGGAAAATCTTATATGTTGAAGACCTTGTTCCACAACCACCTGCTTTCGGAAGGAGTAGACGAAAGCCACATCATCGAAGTGGACCTGGAGGACAGGGCTAACAAGGAGTTGAGAGACCCTGATGTATTGCTGGCATTCGTCAAGTCCAAAATAGTTGATCAACAGTTGTATTTCGTCATTCTTGATGAGGTGCAGAAGGTTGATGAGTTTGTTGATGTACTCAACAGTTTGCTTCATATAAAGAACGTAGATGTCTATGCCACGGGAAGCAACTCACACTTCCTCTCTACAGATATTGCGACAGAGTTCAGAGGACGTGACCATCAGATAAGGGTTTATCCATTGAGTTTCTCAGAATACTACGCTGCTGTAGGCGGAGACAAGAGCGATGCCTGGAAAGACTACTACACTTTTGGCGGTCTTCCCTTAATATTGTCCTTCGCTACAGACCAAGAAAAGGCGGACTATCTGCGGAAGCTCTTCCAAACCGTATATATGGCAGACATATTGGAAAGATATAAGATTAAGAACGACAAGGAACTGCGTGAACTGGTCAGTATCTTGGCTTCCTCTATCGGCTCTCCCAATAACCCTACGAAGATTGCAAATACATTTAAGAGTGTCGAGAACTCAAATATTACGGGTCAGACAATAGACAAGTATCTTCTTTATCTTCAAGAGGCTTTTGTCATCAGGAAGGCAGAGCGTTTTGATGTGAAGGGAAGGAAGTACATAGGTACGCTGTCGAAATTTTATTTTGAGGATCTGGGCATCCGAAATGCATTGATAAACTACCGCCAGCAGGAGGAGAATCATATCATGGAGAATGTCATATACAACGAACTCTGCTTGCGTGGCTATCAGGTAGATGTCGGTCAGGTGGAACTGCGGAAGAGGACGGAAGACGGTAAACAGGAGAGAGTGCGCCTTGAAGTGGACTTCGTGGTCAATCAGGCAAGTCAGCGTTACTATATACAGTCTGCCTTGGCCATCCTGGATAAGGAGAAAGAGGATCAAGAAACTCAATCGCTGGTAAACATTGATGACTCTTTCAAGAAAATTGTCATTGTGAAAGACAATATCAAGCCTTGGCGCAATGAAAAAGGCATCCTGATGATGGGACTAATGGATTTCCTGCTGAATAAGAATAGTTTGGATTTATAACAAAGCATACTCGCTCGCTACAGTTTGAGACCTGATTTACGGATTTTTGTTTTTTTACTGTAACATTTGTTACGCTTCAAGTCGTTTCGTGCTTGTAGTTTTGCGGCAAATTTCACAACTTATTCAACACGCAATACTATGAACGAGAAAATGTTTTGTTTCCAATGTCAGGAAACCGCCGGATGCACCGGCTGCAAGATTTCTGGAGTGTGCGGAAAGACCCCGCAAGTAGCTCATGCACAAGACCTTTTAATCTATGTCCTTAAAGGATTGGGCGTCATCGCCAACCATCACCAGCACGGATGTGGACACGATTATTGCGATTTCCGCAAGAGTATCCACGCCTTCGTGAACGACGCACTGTTTTCGACCATCACCAACGCCAACTTCGATGCTGAGAGCATCTACGCCCGTATCGACAAAGGCTTGGAATTGCGCGAAATGTTCAAAGACCGTGTGACCAACAAGAAAGGCATCGTGCTCCCGAAACTTGATGTATTGGAATGGAATTGCCCCCGCGAGCAATATGACGAGAAAGCCCAAACCGTCGGCGTGCTTGCCGAAACCAACGAGGACATCCGCTCGTTGAAAGAGTTGACCATGTATGGCCTCAAGGGCATGGCCGCCTACCTCGAGCACGCCGCCCGCCTTGGTCAAGTCGATGGCGACATCAATGAATTCATCCTGCAAACCCTTGGCCAATTGGTGACCTGCAACGATGCCAACGAACTCACCGCTCTTGTCCTGAAAACAGGCGAATGGGGTGTGAAGGCAATGGCCCTGCTCGACAAAGCCAACACGACCGCTTACGGTAATCCCGAAATCACCGAGGTGAACATCGGTGTGGGCAACCGTCCGGGCATCCTCATCAGCGGCCACGACCTCAACGACATCGAGCAACTGCTCGAACAGAGCAAGGACGCGGGCATCGACATCTACACGCACAGCGAGATGCTGCCGGCGCATTACTACCCCAAACTGAAACAATACAGCCACCTGAAGGGCAACTACGGCAACGCTTGGTGGAAACAGCGCGAGGAGTTTGAAGCCTTCAACGGCCCCATTCTGTTCACCACCAACTGCATCGTGCCTCCGACCGCTAATGCAACCTACAAAGACCGCGTTTTCACCACCAACAGCACGGGTTTCCCAGGTTGGAAGCACATCCCCTCCGATGCCAACGGCAAAAAGGATTTCAGTGAAATTATCGCTTTGGCCAAGACCTGCCAAGCCCCTAAAGAGATTGAGACGGGCAAGATTATAGGAGGTTTTGCCCACGAACAGGTGTTTGCCCTTGCCGACAAGGTAGTAGAGGCCGTGAAAAGCGGTGCCATCCGCAAGTTCGTGGTGATGGCGGGCTGCGACGGTCGTATGAAGAGCCGCGAATACTACACCAAATTTGCCAAGGCCTTGCCCAAGGATTGCGTCATCCTCACGGCAGGTTGCGCCAAATACAAGTACAACAAGCTCGCCTTGGGCGACATCAATGGCATTCCGCGCGTGCTGGATGCGGGCCAGTGCAACGATAGTTACTCGCTGGCACTCATCGCCTTGAAATTAAAAGAGGTATTTGGCTTGGACGACGTAAACCAACTGCCCATCGCCTATAACATCGCCTGGTACGAGCAGAAGGCTGTCATCGTTCTGTTAGCCCTGCTCAGCCTCGGTGTGAAGAACATCCACCTTGGCCCGACCTTGCCTGCTTTCCTTTCACCAAATGTGGCCAAAGTCTTGGTCGAAAACTTCGGCATTGGCGGAATTAGTACGGTTGAGGAAGATATGAAGATTTTTGGGATTCTGTAGAATGCAGAATGCGGAATGCAGAATGCGGAATGGCGCAAAGCGACGCATGGCTTTGGCTGTTCCGCATTATTGTGCCAGTAAGTCGGTTATCGCAACTCGATGATGATTTGGTTGAGGCTCAACGAATAGGTATACATGCAATTGTATGCTGTACTGAACACACAAAAGCTATCCATGTCTTCAGGACGAAAAAGCAAGAAGTTGCAGATGTCGGTTGGTGTGATGAAAGGATTGTCTTTCAAGTGTGAATGCCAGGTCATTGTCACTGCTTCTCCTTTTTCCGATTGGGTTGGGCAGCTGATTAGTGACTGATGATACTTGCGAAATGCGATAGGTTTTTGGCTCTCGTTAAAGTCGATGGAGCAATCATTTCCGAAGGGAATCACGTTTGGCAGGACGGTGCCTTGCAAGAAATAAACCCTTGTCAGCGTGTCGTTGATGCGCACGATGTCAATGTTGGGATTGCCATAGGATTGTGTCGCAAAAGACATTTGGTCACCATATTGTTTGATTCCTTCCTCAAGCAGCTTGTTTTTTCGGTTCAACAAAGCAACCTCTTCAGCTGAAATCGGACGGACGGAATCCAGAATGACCGTCTCTTTGCTTGCAACGTCAAATTGACAGTCCAATACGCAGTTTTCGTTTCCCTTGTCAAAGAACGCGACCCTCCAAAGATTGTTTTTAGGCTGCCATGAAACCGAACTGCCAAGTTGCTCCATGTTATATCTCTCAAAAACGAGGTCTGTGGCTATCCAATTCGCCCTTTCCGAGTAATACAACTGCCAGCCTTCATTGATGATGCTGTCATTTATGGCATAAACTTTCTCAAGCGGCGGGAGGTTATGCTTTGCAAAATCACGTTTTGCCCCGCACGAAGTTAAGGCAATCAAAGCCAGACCTATTCCGAATAATAAATGTCGTTTCATATTTTTATGTTTTATTTTTTTTTGCAAAGGTAAAACTATTTTCAATTTCTCCAACATTCACCCTCTCCGATATCCTTTCCCTTCCTTAACAATCACCCCTTCGCTCACCATCTCTGAAAGCACGCGGCTGAGCGAGGGTCTTGTTGCGCCAAGTTGTTCGGCAGCGGCGGCCACTGAGGTGATGCTGCCGTTTGCTTCGACGTATTCGATGACGCGGTTGCGAAGGCTGTTGACGGCAAAGGTGCGCATCTTTCGGCTTAGGAAACGGCCTCGCTCGGAGAGGATTTCAAGGAAGGTGCGCAATACGGTCGGCTCCTGCTGCATAAACTCGAAGAAGGCTTCGCGGTTGATGTGCCACACTACGCAATCAGTGAGGGCGGTGACTTCCACAGGGACAACATTATTGTTGGCAAACAGAAACGCTGGAGCCAGCAACATTGGGGCTTTCAGGTGGTCGACGAGCACCTCGCGTCCTTCCTCACCCATCATTCGTGCCTTGGCTTGACCTTCGACAAGCACCATCAGCGCACGACATGGGTCACCTGGGTTGAGCATCCGCCTTCCAGCGGGATAATCCTGTCGGCGACAAGGGCTTTCGAGCAGACGCTCCAAGGATTCGTCGCTGCATCCTGCAAAGAGTTTGATACGTTTCAGTTCTTCCATAACAGTATTTTTTCAGCGCAAAAATACGGAAAAAAGTGCCTGATGTAACATTTGTTACGGTTTGCCGCAATGGAAGAAACTACTTTTGTACCATCAAACCAATGAAAGGAGACACAACTATGAGTTACAACGATTGGAAAGACAAAACCGTGAGTTTCAAGAAGATTGACGTGCGCGGTGTGCAGGGCAACTTTTTCCCGGGACTGAAAATGCAGGCTGCGAAGATGGCCGTCGACGAAGGTATGGAAATCATCCAAAGTTTTGAGCCAATTCCGCTTTATGAGGTGCTTGAAGACCTTGGTTTCGAGCATTATACTGAAAAGTTGGCCGAGGCCGAATACCACACTTACTTCTACCGCGCCCAGATGAAACAGGCCGAGAAAGACATCCCGATGCGCCCTTACGCTCTCACTAACATGGCCTTGATCGATGATGATTTGGCACAAACCACTGTCAACTTCTGGGACTTGACCTGGAACGACAGCCGCCGTCATCTGCCTTACGAGACACGTCTGTTGCTCTCGCTGGCTAATGCCGTCGGAGCAGGTCGTATGCGCCAAGCCACCCGCGAGCTGGTGAAGGCCTACATCCACGGCCTCGATTCAGCCGCTTTGGACGATGTGTTTGAACTGCTGGCCTGGAACCAAGGCATCGGTTATTTCAGTTCGGAAATAGGGCCTTCCACACTGTTTCAAGCCTATAAGACCATCAAACAGATGGAGAAAAAAGGCAACAGCCGCGCCGAAATCATCGAGGTGCTGAAAGAAAAGTTCACAGAGAAAAATCCTGATGTTAAAGTTTAGAGTTTAGAGTTGAGTGTTTAGAGTTTAGAGTTGTAGGGCTGTCACACTGTGGCAGCCGCAAAAGATGACAATATGGAAATCACAAAAGACACAAAACTAGCCGACCTCATCGCCCAATATCCTTGGCTGAAGGCGGAAATGGCAAAAGTGAACGAGAAGTTCAAGATGCTCAACACGCCCGTTGGCAAAATCATGTTGGGCAAGGCTACCATCGCCGAAATGAGCAAGAAATCGGGGATGGAAGCGGAGACCATCATCGAGAAAATCAAAGGATTAATTAACCAACACATAAACCAATAACAGAAAGGAACATCATGAAGTACAAAGTGAATGACAGTTGCATCGGCTGTGGGCTTTGCGAGTCCACCTGCCCTGAAGTGTTCAGCATCCAAGGTGACGTGGCTGTCGCCATTGAGGGCGAAGTGCCAGGGTCGGCAATGGCTTCAGCCGCCGAAGCCAAAGAAGGCTGCCCTGTGGGTGCCATTGAAGAAGCGTAAAATCTAAAAGATATGACACACGGACACGAAGTCCTTGCCATGATGCAGGGACATAGTTATTCGGAGAAAAGCCTATTGGAGGCCATCATCGAGAAGTTCGGTACGGAGGAACGTTTCTACACGTGCAGCGCAGAGAACCTGACGGCACAGGAACTGATCGACTTCCTGAAGGAACACGACAAGTTCAAGCCGACGGACGACGGTTTCACGGCGGATGTCGGCAAGGTTTGCGAACACTAATAATCCAAAACGATTGGGATTACCGCCGCAAGGCCTCATCGCGGGCGGAGACCCGCGATCTCCTTTGCGGCGGTGTTTGTTTGGCTGCAATGATGGGAATAGGATGCAATTTGTTTTTTTTGATGGATTTTGAGTAATTTTGCGGCGTGAAAAGTTGGTTTTACATAGGAATCCTGTTGTTGGCGTTAACGGTAGCCTGCGACCACCCTACCAAGGTCGTTGAATCTATTGAAACGCCGTCGTCTCCTGTATTGGCGGAGATTGACAGCCTGATGTGGCAGCAGCCGGATAGTGCTTTTGCGATGCTTCAGGAGTTTGCTTCAAGTGCGGCAGCGGATAGTCTGGATGAGTTTAACGGGCATTACTGCCAGGTGCTGATTTCGGAGCTGCTGTATAAGAATTATTATAGACAGAGTAACCGAAAGGATCTGCTGAAGGCGGTGGGGTATTTTGATTCCATCGATGACGGGTTTTTGGCGGCACGGGCGCATTATATTAATGGTGTGGGATATGCTGAAAAGGACAGCGTGGTTGAGGCATGTGGGGAATACCTCTGTGCCTTGCGGACGATGGAGAGCCATTATCCCGAGAACGAATTGGTGAGTACAAAGGCACGTTTCATGGTTTTGACCTACAACCGTCTTGGGGAGTTGTTTTCCAGTCAGTATATGCAGGAGCCTGCCATTGTCTGTTGCAGAAAGTCTCTTGTTTTCAATACGATAGAACCAACTCATCCTTTCACTCGCTCCAATTGTTTGTGGTTTATAGGGAAACAGTATGGCAAATTGAACCAATATGACAGCGCAGCCTATTATTACGATGAGGCACTGAAACAATTGCCTGATACGAACAATTTGGTTTTCAGGGATTTGATTTCAGCCAAGGCTTTGCTTTTTTATAATATGGGCAAAGGGGTTGAACCTTCGGTGAATGATTTGAGGCGTATGGCGGTTCAAACCACGGATGAAAAAGAGAAATTGAATCGCTATCTGACTATTGGCTGTATTTATAGTGAAGAGGTACAATATGATTCGGCGTTGGTTTATTTAACGCCTGTGTTTGAGGATATGGAGGATGCTGCAAGACAAAAGATTGCGGCGCGGTATCTGTACGAGATATTCCAAAATCAGGGAGACACAGTGAAAGCCGCCCAGTTTTCGATGTACATTACGGGAAACACCACTTCGGAAGGGGAAAGCAACAAACAAGTATCGCAACTTAACGAGTTGTTTCAGCAGCATCTACAATGGGAACAGGAACGGGCCGATGCTGAAAGGCAGGGGAAAGTCCGTGTCCAAAGAAACAGGATGATCGTGGCAACAGGCATCCTTGCGGTGTTGGCCGCTCTTACGGCTTGGCTGCTCCACAGGCGCAAGATGAAAGAGCAACGTGAAGAAGCCAACCAGCAGATAGAGGTTGAGCGTGAAGCACATCGGTTGGAGAGCCAAAAATTGGAAGCCGAAAGGGAAGCGCACCGTTTGGAGAAAGCGTCGATGTCGGGTCGATTGAAAAAGAGCAACCAGGAAGTGAGGGAGCTAAAGGACCAAATCAAACGGCAAGAGGAAGTGAACGCGAAGCCCCAACAGGCTGAATCGTTCGCCGATGAACCCATCTGCCGCCTCATCATGGAGCGGGTGCATGAAGGACAGTTCAAGGCGCAGATGGACTGCAAGCTTTATCAAGACGCCGCCTTAAGCAAGGAACAGGTGATGGCGTTGCGCGATGCCGCCGACCGCCATTTCAATCTGTTCACCGTCAGGCTGGCCAAAGCCTATCCCAACCTCACCAAGAACGACCTCGACTATTGCTGCCTCTATCTGCTTGGCCTTTCGGACGCCGACATCTCTGCCCTGATGCAGCGGGCTTACACCACCGTGAACGACCGAGGCCGCAAAATGAAAGCCATTTTTGGAACCGAAGAGCCTCTTTCGGTCACCCTCCGAGGCTTCGCGGAGGAATCCACATCTAATTGATTATCGGTACGATAGCGAAAAACCCGTACAAACCCGTACATGGTTTTGCTTGCCATGCGAGGGGGCTTGGTGTAGTTTTGCCGAAAAATTCAAAACCTAACGAATATGAAAACGACAAGATTTTACACCCTGCTTGCGCTCCTGCTGATGGCGGGAGGGGTGACGATGCAAGCGCAAACAGTAGATGACTTTTGGATGGATATTGACCCACCAACAACAGGTATTTTCTCGCTCATAGAGGATGCCGACGGGAACATTATTGTAGGCGCAACGGGCGTGTACAGTTCTTCCGACGGTGGAGTAACTTGGAATCCCATCGGACTGGAAAACAGTGGAATACTGCGCCTGTATGAGCACACGGACGGCACTTTGCTGGCTGGAACAAATTATGGCGGACATCCTTTGCAAAAAAGAGAAGCCGGCAGCACCGAATGGAAGGCACTGCCCGTTCCTACGATTGCCAATGGCGTTTCAATAGGTGTCACACCTGACAATTCTTTGCTTTTGGGCACATGGGAAGGCATCTACAAATCAACGGACTGGGATTCGACCTGGACCAATGTCTATGTGGACCATAGTGGGGTTTGTGAGGTGACAGGGCTGCTAAAACTTAACAACGGTACAATGTTGGCTACAGTTCTTGACCATATCGGCATGGGTATGGGCGGTGTGTTCAAATCGACCGACAATGGAGAAACATGGAGTAATATCGGCTTGTCCGACAAATACCCGTTTTCTCTGGCAAAAAACTCACAAGATGAAATCTATGTGGGTTGCCTTGTCCTTTATGATCCGGACAATCCTCAACGCGGTTTCTACAAGTCAAGTGATTACGGGGAAACATGGGAAGAGTTTTTGCCGCATCAGTGCGTTCAGTCGATAACTGTTGACAATAACGATGTGATTTATGTCAATTTGTATTGTGATGCGTGGGGCAATCCTTTTGGTATTTATCGTTGGGAAAATGGTGATGAATGGTTGTACGGGTTAGCCGCTGGTATGCCAGACAGGAGAATTGAAAAACAGTTTCTTTCCAGAGATGGCTATCTGTATGCCTATGGCCAATACGACAACCAAATCTACCGCAGCCGCAAGTCGGTGTATGAGGAGTTTGAAATCGAGGTTGTGGCTTGTCCCGAAAAAGGCGGCACGGCTGAAGGTTCAGGAATCTATAGTTTTGGAGAGTTTGCCCATCTTTCTGCTTCTGCAAATGCAAACTACCAATTCGTTGGCTGGACTAACCAGGACGGCGATACCATTTCAACAGAACAAGAATATGTTCACATGATAGCGAGAGGCGGACTGCTAACGGCGAATTTTGTCAGCATTGAAGCTGTGGACGAGACGGAAGGGAAAGCCTTTACGATATGGCCAAACCCTGCTTCCAAAACTGTTTACATTGACGGCGTTGAAGCTGTTGAGATGCAGGTTTATAATGCGCTTGGGCAAGTGGTGAAGACTATGCGAGGCACGAATGAAATAACTGTGGCGGAGTTGCCGCAGGGCGTTTATTTGGTGCGGATTGCGGATGCAGAAGGAAAAGTGCTTACGGCTAAGGTGGCGGTGAGTAGATAGGCTTTTTCGTTATTTGTACTAACGTGCTAACGTGCTTACGAAGTGAGACTTATAGGACAAATAAGACAGATGAGACTGTAAAGAAACTTTACAAAGGTGTAAAAGAATTTGACAGTTTGAAAATGATTGTTGTTTTACAGATTGTTGATATTTAGGTGCTTATAATAGCGGCATGAGGATTGCGACCGCAAGAATGAACATTAAAAAATAGTATTATGATACACAACAGAACAATGAAACCCAAAATGATGAAGAAATCATTTTTGACCGCACTGCTGGTTTGTATGGCAGTGCTTGGCGCGAAGGCGCAAAACATCAACGGCCGCGTGGTGGACGAAACCGACGCACCTATTCCTTACGCTACCGTCGTGGCGATGCAACTGCCCGACAGCACTTTCCTCGGTGGCGTGACTACCGACAACGATGGCCGCTTTACGCTTGACTTGGCCTGCGACCTGCTGAAAATCAGTTTTGTGGGCTATGAGCCGAAGTTCGTCAGCGAGCCTAAAGGCAATTTGGGAACGCTGAAAATGAATGTCGCTGCCTCGCAACTCAAAGAGGTGACCATTGCGGCCAAACGACCTGAAATCACCACCTTGCCTGATAAGACGGTGGTTGGGGTGGAAAGTACCCTGCTTTCATCGAGCGCGGACGGCATCGACATGCTGCGCAAAACGCCTGGCCTCTTGGTGGACGGACAGAACAACCTCTCTGTCATCGGGCAAGGGTCGCCCATCGTTTACATCAACAACCGGCGCGTGTATTCGATGGACGAGGTCTATAACCTGAATCCGCAAAACATCAAGTCCATCGAAATCATCCACAATCCCTCATCGCAATACGAGGCCGATGCCACCGCCATCGTGAAAATCGTCACATTGCAGCGGCATGACAACTTCTCGGTGCGCCTCGGCGGTACGGTGACCAAGGCACGGCGTTGGAGTGAGAGTGCTTTCGCCGATGTCACCTTGTCGAAAAACAAGTTCTCGGTCAACCTCTATTATGGTTTCAACGGGCGCAACACGCACACCATCAACAACGAGGATGTGATGGGCTACTCGATGATTGAGCACCGCGCCTACAACCTCTCGGAAAACCAAGGTCATAACGCGAAACTGATGTTGGAGTACGCCCTGACCCCGAAAATGACCATCGGCTTGCAGAGCATCGACAACCTGGGCAACGGGACGAGTCTGCGTGAGCAAACGACTCATTTCGAGGGACCAAACCACACGGATTTCAAAACCGTGACCAACACCAACAACAAGAGCCTGCGAAGCAACAACACGCTATTCTTCAATTACGACATTGACAGCCTCGGCCAGAACCTCAACGTGACCTTGGACTACACCTACAACCGTTATAATGACGAGGACGCTTTCCGCAACATCGTTTTGGATGGAACCGAGCATCAGGGTATCTTGAACCTCAACAAAGGCTATGGCAACACGGGCATTTATGTGGGCAAGGTCGACTACACCCTGCCGCTCCGAAACGGCAAGACCACGCTCTCGGCAGGAGCGAAATACTCGTTGATTCAGACAGACAATCACGTTGATTTGAGCGGAAACAACAACCTCTTGCAGCACTACCATTCCGATGAGTCGAACGCCGCCACCTACGCCAGCGTTGCGCACAATTTCTCCGATAAGTGGTCGGCCACCGCCGGACTGCGGGCTGAATATGTTGGTCGTCATAATTCCTTGAACGATGTTCCCCAAGTAGATTACAATAATTTCGGCCTTTTCCCGAATGCCACCGTACAATACAAACCAGCCCAGGGCTATGCTGTAGGTGCGTCCTATTCGAAACGCATCGTCCGTCCTTCGTTGGATGCATTGAACCCCAGCATGTACATCGATTCCTTGGTCAATACGATGGGCAATCCCAACTTGATTAACACCCACATCCATTCGGCACAGGTTTTTGCCAGTTTCCCCATCTCGCTTTCGGTGCGTTTCGGCTACAATTACGAAATCAATCCCATTTATTGGGAGCATTATCAGAGTGCTGGTAATCTTGATTTTGGAGAAGTGCGTTACAGAAACGGAGACCATACGCAAAGTTTGTTCGGCTCCATCGTGTGGAACGGGAATGTCACCAAGTGGTGGTATCTTT
>Ga0247611_10008764_pt1 | contig 12373 bp, 15 predicted proteins | sample 177DNAGHGhighgp2_FD_192422 | JGI IMG/M metagenome (GOLD analysis project Ga0247611, IMG submission 192422) | Sheep rumen microbial communities from Palmerston North, Manawatu-Wanganui, New Zealand - 1770 DNA GHGhigh gp2 | ecosystem: Host-associated > Mammals > Digestive system > Stomach > Rumen... | reverse complement strand
TCCTTCAATTTTGGTAGAAGGATGGGAAGCCGATGACTTAGGTTGGGCATCTACAGGATTTCTTTTCAATACAGAAGAGAAACCTAGTATTTTAGTAACCAAAGACTCAGACTGGAAATATAATCTAAGTCCAAAAATGGATTATTTCTCTTTGCCAAAAAAAGGCAGTGATCCAGAAATAATTACCTACAATCAAATGTACGACACTATCCCTGAAGAACTAAAAGCAAAGGGAGTTAGTTTGTATGAATATCATTGTATGACGGATGCACTTGGATTTGGTCATAATGATTTGGGCGTCGCTAAGAAAACTGGAGTTGATTCTACACAGACAATTCTAAAGATCTTATCAGGAGACTATACTGATGTGGAAAATCCGGATATGTATAAAGTCCAGATGTCTACTTTTGATATTAGCAGTTTTCCAAGATTCAATGAAGTTAGAGATATTATAAACAATAAGTATAAAACAATAGGTCATATTGGTAGTTCTACAGAATTTATGGACTTCTGCAAAAAATATAATATAACTGGAATATCTGAACAATACTATAATAATTTTGTATCTCGATTAGATCCAGGCTTATATTTAGAGTAAATTTTAAAAAGAAAGGGAGAAATTTATATACTCTCTTTCTTTTTTTTTATTCCACGACAAAAAATATAACCCAAGGGAGCATTTCCATAATATATTAGTAAAATTTAAATAATATTTTTATAATATTGACAACTAACGCCCTCCCACTACGTGCCACTGTCTATTGTTTTTCGATTATATCTCAAACAATAGCCATAGCCCGTTAGTTGTCAAAATACATATTTTCCTTCATTACCATTCGGAAAATATTTTAATCTTGAAGTATAATATTAGGCTCAAAGGGACACTTTTTTGACTATTTTTGTGCAATTTCTATATAATGTACTAAAAAATGTCCTTTTTGTCCCTTTCTTCTTTTACCTACGGAAGTACTCCCAACTGTTTCGATTTGCCTATTGTCTCAACAGTTTTTCTTATACGTGTGATGATAATTTTATTTTATAAAATTTTTATAAAGAATGATAGATATAATTTCATTAAAAGGGGAAAAATATTCTTTTGACCCTAGTACTTCAAGAGTCTTTAAAGATAATGTTTTATTAAGTTCGTCTAAAGTGGAGCCTTTGTATTCATCATTAGATAACGGTTCTCCAGAATTTAGTGGAATTTTGTTGAAAGAAAAAGGAGTTGTTCTTAGTTTAAGTGGGAAAGAAAGTACTGCACTTATGATTACAGACGAGAATATTAACTTAGATTAATTTTATTTATTATGGGTTTTTTTGACGGAAATTTAGGATCTTCCTCTAGTCAATTTACTATAGGAGAATTAATGAATGTAGACCAATCAAGACAACAAAAAGCCAATAATTGTGAGGTAGAACTTCTTGATGTTGTTCATGGAGTTCAGAAAGAAAATGTGTTAGAACGATTAAAATCTGCATTTCTAGGAAAAACTACAGTTAATGCTCACTATCTTATTCTTAAATTTAAAGTAACTTCGGATAGTGGATCTGTTCATAAAGTCTTTATTAAAATTAATCCTGACTTTAATCTAAGAAATTATACAAACAATAGAGTGAAAATTTATTGTGACTGTGATGATTTTAAATATCGATCTGCTTATACCTTGGGTAGGAGGAATTCAATCTTCTTATCTAGTATATTAAAAACAAAATTAGGACCAGCTTTAACAACCCCACCAAAAAAGCAGTATACAACTCTTCTTTGTAAACATGCTTATGCAGCGCTAGGATGGCTGTTACAAAATTATCAATCAGTTATGAAATCTAATTAAATTAAAATAAATTATGAGCAAAGTATTATTAGTAGCAGATGTTCATATAGGATCATATTCGTCGAAAAATCCAACCGGAGATTATCGATTATATCAAGGAAGTCGAGTAGTTTCCCAGAATATTATCAAGGTTGGAAAAGAGCAAGGTTGTGACTATATTGCCTTTGCTGGTGATGTTATAGAAAAGTCAGTATTAAGACCATATATTATTGCAGAAGTTAAGTATTTCCTAGAGACCGTAATGCAACATTTTAAAGGTGGTTGGTTAATTTATGGAAACCACTGTCTGGATTGTAAAAGCTCTGAACAAGATATTAATGATTCTGTTTTAGGTCTTATTTTACCACCTAATTTAAAATACGCACATCAAACAATAGAAACAGTTGACAATACTACTATAGGATTTAGTAATTTTCAGCCAGTTTTTGATCTCTCTTGGATTAAAACTAAAGTTGATGCATTGGTGACTCATGCTACTATTTGTTATTCTAAGAGTGATTTTATACAGTCTCAAAAATTAGATGAGTCCAAATTTGATATTGCTTTTTGTGGAGATATTCATAAAAAGGGAACAATTGGAAAGTATGTGTCTATAGGTGTACCGCAGAAATGTAAGATGAGTGACCCGGATGAAGCAACTGGAGTAGTATTTGACTGTACGACTAAACAATGGTCTTGGGTAGATCTTAACCCAGATGATAATTTAATGAAGTTTGCTTATACTTCTGATATAGACCAAGATGGATGGCATGCTGATACTCACACATGGTTAGAGTATAAACCAACATTAAATCAAGGATCTTTAGCTAGTGATAATGGGATTGTAGGTGTTCAATCTGCAGCAGACAAGGTAGAAGAACTTTTTAAGCAGTATATTGAAGCAAATAATTTAATGCCAACTCATCTAGAAATTCTTAAAAATGTAAAGGACCTAGATGCTGGATGTATAGATTTTAATTTTACATTAACTAAATTTCATTGTAAGAATTGGAGATCTATCGAAGAAGTTACTATGTATTTTCAACCAGGCGATAAAATTTTAATCATTGGGGAAAATGGTGCTGGTAAATCTTCTTTGACTTCAGCAATTAAGTATGCATTTGTTGATACTAAAGATACTCCAGGCCTTATGTCATTAAAACCTTTTGTTCAATTTGGAGCTAAAGAATGTCTTACTGAAGTTGAGTTTACTTATCAAGGAAATCAGTGTAAACTTCAACGAGGTACAAAAGATTATGGAATGTGGATAAACGGTGTTCAGCAAAAATATTCAGATAAGAAAGCATTTGAGGCTGATGCTAGAGCTAAATTTCCATTCATTCAGTATATTGATGTATTTTTCCTAGATGCAGATCATAATCAACTTATTGGTGGAATGAGTGTTGAGAAAAAATCGCTCATCATTAGTAAATTTTTCAAATTAGATAAAATAGATACTTTACATGACACAGCTGTACTCATATATAAACAGCTCGAGAAAGACGGAGCTAAGTGGAGAGATAAGATCAATTCCACTGAAGAGATACTCAGATTTATCAAAACTAAACTATCAGAAATTCAACTCCCTACAACTTCTAAGGCCGATCTTGAAAAAAGTCGGAACGAAGGGTTGGAGATACAGAGAAAAAGTAATGAATGGAGCACTTTTGTAAATAGAACCGCAACACTTCAGGCTCAATGGTCTTCAGCTACAGAAAGAGTGTTGGAATTAGAGGCTCAGGTTTCTAAATTCCGTCCTGTAGTAGAAATTGATGCTGCTATTTCAAATTTACAATCAGAAATTAGTTTAAATCAACAGAAACTTAGTGATTTAGGATTAGTTAAAATAAAGCTTGATTATAAATTAAAAGAAATAGAGAATCTAGTAACAGAAGGAAATAAAATCTGGAAAGAGTCTCAAGATATAGCTGTTGAAAAAGTTTGTTCTCATTGCGGCCAAGTTATTAAAACTACTGAATCCGTGATGATGCATAAAAAGGAGCTTGAACAGAAAATAGAAGAACTCAAGGCAAAGAAGGTTGTATTAGACAGTGAATTAAACGAGCTTCGCCAAAATTGGGATAATTCTTCTATAATTCATCAAGACATTACGGCTAAGACTGCAGAATTAAATAAACAAGTTTCTGTTCTTTTGTCTGAGAAAAATCATCAATCTCAGGTTCTTAATGATCTTAATGCTGCTAAAAACAAGGCAACAGCAATAGAAAATGATCTTAAATCTCTTATTAAACCTGACGAAGTATATTTACCAGATAATTTCATGTCAATAATGAGTCAATTGGATTCTCAGATTACTGCTTGGAATTCTTATGAGGCTTATTTAACTGACCAGAGTACACATGAAAACGAGCTAAATGAGTATAATGCTAAGATTTCAGGTATTCAAGGAAAGATGTCAGAGCTTGAAAAATATATCAATATAACTGGACCTACAGGAGAGATTTATTATGAGATTCTTACTAAATTAGCTTCACAGTTTTCAGACACAAAGGTTAATTATCAAGTAAAGAAATACACTAATAGAGGTGATCATTTAAATCTTGAGTCTCAATTTAACAATAATGGAAACTGGATTGACTATGCTGCATGTTCATCTGGTCAGAAAACAGTTCTTGATGTACATTTCTTACAGAAAATAATCTCAAAACTTGGGATTTTAGTTATGGATGAATTCTTTAAACACTTGGATCCAGGAAATCATGATATTTGTATTGACATGATCTCAGATATGAATATTGGATGTATTATGTTATCTAGTCATATGGAATCCATTGTTTCATTTAATAACAAGACTTGTAAATTATCTTTGAATAGGAATTGTATGTCAGAGATAGAATTTACTTAAAACTAAATAAAAATGGAATCAATATATTACAATAGATTACAGTTTTCTTTAGTAGATGATATTAATGATTTCTTCAGAGCTAATTTGCCTGAGATAATCAAAGTTAAAGCAATCTTAGATCAAACTAAACTGCTTTTCCACTTACCTCCTGATTGTGCAGAACTTTATGTCAGTCAGGGAGATCGTGTATATAAAATTGTTATGTTATCTGCTGATGTTGATAAAATCCCGTTTGGAAATATAGTGTTTGTTCCTTTTAAGAAACAGCTAGATATTTATTCAGCTGAAGATGGTTATCCGTTAGCTCAGTGGAAAGATAAGAAATTAGTATATTCAAGATTTTCTTTACTATTCCGAAAAGCGGAGGCTGATAAATTGTTTACTAAAATAGTAAATGCTGCTTTTTAGTAAAAACAAGAATTTATTCCTCTAAAATTCTTAATCATGAAACATTGAATTGTAATTAAATTATAGGGGATAAAATTATGTTGAGTATTGAAGCTTATAGAATAAAAGTCTACGGATTAATTCCAAGTATAGCTTGTATACCCAGCTATGAACAACGCCGTAAAGTTTTAATAATTTACTGGCTAGGATGGTGTATTAGAATTTTTAAAGAATGAAAATACAGTTAGCTTCTGGATTGTTTCATTACTTGCCTTGTATTAATATTATACCAATAACAGGCGAGCTTCGTAATGAAGAGGTTCTTAATAATGGTCGATTAATTATTATGATCGGTTTTTTATCTTGGACTATGTTAATCTTCTTATTCTAATCTGATAATTTTTTAGGAGAGGGCTTTAGGGCCCTCTTTTTTGTTTCCCGATAAATTCTTATAAATGAAAAAAATTATAAATTTGAATAAAAAATGGGTTTATTGGAATTAGACAATATTGCGTTGATACCGACTGAATTAAATAATGGGAATTCTGCGCAGAATAAATTTAATTTTGGAATTCAGAATATCGATGGTACTCCTAGTCTACCGATATTTACAAGCCCAATGGAAGCAGTAGTAGGAAAAGATAATTGGAAAGTTTGGCAAAGTAATGGAATTCGACCGATTATACCAAGAACAGAATCTATAGAAACAAGATTAGAGGCTTGTCTTGGTATCTTTGCAGCATTTAGTAAAGAGGAGGTCCGCCAATACTTTATCAATAGTCGTCCAAGTACTGCAGGAGTTTTCAGAATTTGTATTGATTCTGGAAATGGACATGATACTGAAGTGTTAAGTCTTGGAAAAGAGCTAAGATCTCTGTATGGTCCTCAAGTAATTTTGATGGGAGCTAATATTGCAAATCCTAAAACCTACATAGACTACTGTAGACAAGAGTTTGATTTTGTACGTGTTGGGATTAGTTCAGGGTCTCTTGTAGATTCTGATAAATACGGCTTTCATTATCCGATGGCTAGTCTTTTGATTGATATTAGTAGAACCAAAAGCACTCTAGGAATTGGATTAAAGCAAACAAAAATAATAGCAGATGGGGGTATAGGCTCACACTCCGATATCCTCAAATGTTTAGCTCTTGGGGCCGATTTTGTAATGATAGGTAGACAATTCGCTAGATTAGTAGAAGCAAATGGAGATATATATAAAGAGGTCTTCAATTCTCGTACTAACTCTAGAGAATTAGAATTACAGGATAAAGAAAAATTAAGTTCTGTTGATTCTGATTCTTTAAGACGTATGGAATTAGTAAGAGTTTATACAGGAAATACTTCTCCTGAAACCCAAGCTAGACGAGCAGGATTTAATAATGTCAATGAGTGGAAAGGAAAAAGAAAACCTGTAGACTCAAGATGTGACAATGTTAATGTAGTATCGAATTTAAGCACGTGGTTATCGGAAATGTATGAATGTTTTAATCATGCTTTTATAATGACATCCAGCGTAGATTGGAGATCTTTTAAAAATAATGCAAAATATATTCAATTATAATAAAAATAAAATTAAAAAAATTATCAAATTATGAATTTAATTGAACAGAATCATGTCTTCACCGATCAAGGAATTTGGGGTGATTTCAGAGACAGTGAAATCGTTTTTGGTGAAAAAGAATTAGTGGACAAGCTTCTTTACGTTCTCGAAAATAGAAAATGTGTAGAAAGCCGTTTGAACTATATTTCACCATTCAATGCCGGCTGTGAAACAAATAAAGAGGAGATTAAGAAACGGTTTCCTGATGCAGAATTTAAACCTTGGACATTCAAGCCGCTCTCACTTGATTCTTTTAAAGATGAGAAGGGTAATCCGGATGACGGTTTGATTGCTACTTGGTTTCAGCCTAAATTAGCTCCAGCAACAGAGGGAGTAAATTGGATGCATCTATCAATTGACCGGACAGAAGAAAACGCAGTTATAAAACTATGTATGATGCTTAGCTGGCCAGATGACCACGATGCATCAACATTGGCTAGCACCGATCCTCTTGCACAAACCCTTAAAGAGTATTTTACAAAAAAGATAGAATTTGAGTATAATATTCTCAAAGGCATTGAAACAAGGGAGATTGTAGATAATGCAGACGATGTTTCAATAACGTTTGTACAAGAAGAGGTTGACAGTCTTTCAGAAGAGTACTTAATTAAAGATCCAGATGCATGGTGTAAGAAGTACCTGCCAGAAGATTTTAATGCATTTAAAGACTCTTTCAGGTTATTCGCTGCAGAGTCTTGCGGTTGGAAGAAAAATCCTACAGCAGGAAAATTAGTTGTTAAAGGTGGTGATGGTGAGTGGGAATCCAGCTTTATACTTGGTAAGGATGGAAACTTGTACTCTGAAGCTGCAATCCAGAATATTCTTTTAAAGAAAATGGGAATCTGGTTTATCAGACACGGATATTAATTTACAAGTGAATTTATAGAGAAGGAATTAGAAAGTTCTAGTTCCTTCTTTTTTTGTCCGTATCTTTCTCTAATATATGAGAATAATATATTTATTTTATATTATATGGAAAAGAAGTATAAGACAGAAAAAGAAGGTAATCTGTTAAGAATTATTGCTCTTAAAGATTTCTCTGACGTCAAAAAAGGTGATAAAGGAGGATTGATAGAAAGCGAAGCAAACCTATCTCAAGACGGGGAGTGTTGGGTTTATGAAGGAGCCCGGATTTTTGATGATGCTAGGGTTTTCGAAAATGCTAAGGTTTATAATAATGCTAGGGTTGATGGGCATGCTAGTGTTTATGGAAATGCTAGGGTTTATGGAGGTGCTTGGGTTTCTGGAGGTGCTTGTGTTTTTGATAATGCTGATGTTCATGGACGTTCTAATATTTTAAAAAATGCGAAGGTTTATGGAGATGCTGAGGTTGAGGGAAATGCTAGGGTTTCTGGTAACGCTATAGTTTCTGGTAATGCAAGGGTTTTCGGACTTGCTTGTGTTTTTGACTGTGCCTGGGTTTCTGGAAATGCAAAAGTTCACGGAAAGGTTTTTGTTGGTATGCATGCTCTAGTTTATGGAGACGTAAAACTTTGGTCTACTAAGAACTTCAATATTGCAGGTTTGATAAAAGATAAGAGAGACTATATAATATTTGTTATTAAAAGAGATTTTTATGTATTTCCCAGTAACATTGAAAACATTTTTGTTGAAAATACTCCTATTGTTGAAAAGGATTATATCAAAAATATACAAACAATCAGACAACTTTATAGGAAAGAAGTATAAGACAGAAAAAGATCCGGGAACCGGACTATTAAGAATTATTGCCCTAAAAGATTTCTCTGATGTTAAAAAAGGAGATAGAGGTGGATTGATAAAAAGCGAATATAATCTCTCACAAAAAGGAGATTGTTGGGTTTATGATAATGCTAGGGTTTATGGAAATGCTGTAATTTCTGATAATGCTAAAGTTTCCGAGAGTGCCGAGGTTTACGGAAATGCATATGTTTGTGGGAATGCTTGGGTTCATGGAGCTGTTAAGGTCTATTAGGATTGGTGAAAATGCCCAGGTTTATGAAGATGCTTGGGTTTGTATGGGAGCGAAAATCTATGGAAATGTTTATGTTGCTGGAGAGGCTTGTGTTGCCGACAATGCTGAAATTCCTGGAAATGTAAAACTTTATTCTATTAAAAGATCCTGGGTTACTACTTCTATAAAAGATAGTAAAGATTATGTAATATTTGTTATTAAAAAAGATTTCTATATGATTTCTCTTTCTAATAACACCGAAGAGAATACTCCTATTGAGGAAGAAGATTATTATATCAAAAACATACAAATAATTAGACAGCTTTATGGAGAAGAAATATAAGACGGAAAAAGAAGGCTATTTGTTAAGAATTATTGCTCTTAAAGATTTCTCTGACGTCAAAAAAGGAGATAAAGGTGGATTGATAGAAAAAGAAGAAAACCTTTCCCAAGAAGGAGATTGTTGGGTTTATGAAGGAGCTTGGATTTATGGTAATGCTGTAATTTCTGATAATGCTAAGATTTATGAAAAGGCCAGTGTTGGTGGAAATGCTAGGGTTTATGGAGGTGCCTGTGTTTATGGATATGCCACGGTTTGTGATAATGCTTGGGTTCACGGGAATGCTAGAATTTATGGAAAGGCTGTAGTTCATGGAATTGTCAATGTTTATGACAATGCTGAGATTTATGGAAAAGCCTCAGTTGAGAGACGTGCTGAAATTTTTGGAGAAGCAAAAATCTACGGAAGGGCTTGGGTTAGTGGAAAGGTTTGTGATGATGAACCTATTAAAATTTGTGGAAATATAAAACTTCATCCTCCTACTTCCATTAATAATTTTTCTACAAAAGATAGTAAAGACTATATAGTGCTTGCTATTAAAAAAGATTTCTATACGTTTGCTCTTTCTACCTCAGCTACGGGAATAGACTATATCAAAAACATACAAACAATTAGACAGCTTTATGGAAAGGAAGTATAAAACCAAAAAAGATCCTGAAACTGGATTACTAAGAATTATTGCTTTAAAGGATTTCTCTGATGTTAAAAAAGGAGATAAAGGAGGATTAATAGAAAAAGAAACAAACCTTTCTCAGGAGGGTGATTGTTGGGTTTATAAAAATGCCAAGGCTTGGGATGATGCTTTTGTTTCTGGAAATGCTAGAATTACCGGAGACGCTATAATTTCTGATAATGCCAGAGTTTCTGGAGATGCCGAGATTAGTGGGAATGCTCAGGTTTATGGACATGCACGTGTTTTCGGAAATGCCTGTGTTTGTGGATTTGCTGAGGTTTCTGGAAATGCAGTGGTTTTTGGAGATGCAGAGGTTTATGATAGTGCTAGAGTTATTGGAAATGCTTGTGTTTCCGGAAATGCTGAAATTTATGAAAAAGCTCAGATTAGTGGATATGTAGAAATTTCTGAAAAAGCTAAAATCTATGGAAATGTTTATGTTTTGGGAGAAGCTAGTGTTGAAGGAGTTGCTAAAATCTGTGGAAATGTAAAACTTCATTCTCCTGTTAATAGATCTTTCATTAGTCTTTCTATAAAAGATAGCAAAGATTATGTAATACTTGCTATTAAAAAAGATTTCTATATAATTTCTCTTTCTAATAACATTATTAATCAAGATATTTCTATTGTTGAGGAGAATTATATTAATAACATAAAAACAATTAGACAGCTTTATGGAAAGGAAGTATAAAACAGAGTCGGATCCTACTAGTGGATTATTAAGAATTATTGCTCTTAAAGACTTTGCAGATGTTAAGAAAGGGGATAAAGGCGGTTTAATTTCACAAGAGTCTAATCTTTCCCAAGAAGGTGATTGTTGGGTTTATGAAAATGCTAAGGTTATTGGAGATGCTACGGTTTATGCAATGGCCAAAGTTTGTGGGAAGGCTTTCGTTTTTGGACGCGCTTTGATTGCTGGAAAAGCTATGGTTTCCGGAAATGCGAAAGTTTGTGGAAAAGCTCAGGTGCATGGAAATGCTCTCGTTTGTGATAATGCTTGGGTTCGTGGAAATGCGCAAATTTCTAGAAGTGCTTTGGTCTATGGGAATGCTGTGGTTGATGGAGATGTTCGTGTTTATGATAATGCTAGGGTTTATGAGGATGCTGAAGTAAACGACTCTGTTCAAGTTTACAATACTGCCAAAATTTATGGAAAGGCTCGTGTTTCTGGTAATGTTCATGTTTTTGGAGATGCTAGGATTTATGGAGATGCTAAGGTTTATGAAAGAGTTCAGGTTTGTGAATACGCTATGATTTTTGGAAATGCTCAGGCTTATGATAATGCTTGTATTTCTGGACATACTCAAGTTTATGATAATGCTAAGATTTTTGGAATTGCACAGGTTTATGGAGATTCCCATGTTTATGGAGATGCTCAGGTTTATGGACGTACTCATATTTGTAGAACTGCTGAGATTCTCGGAAATGTAAAACTTCATCATACTAACGTGGCCCACTACATTACTACTCCTATAAAAGATAACAAGGATTATATAACACTTGTTATTGAGCGAGCGTTTTATGTATTTACTGGTAGTGATCCTAAGGTAACTATTTCTAGTGTTGAAGAGAACTATATCCAAAACATAAAAATAATTAGACAACTTTATGGAGAAGAAATATAAGACAGAGAAGGATCCTAAAACTAAATTTTTAAGAATAATAGCATTAAAGGACTTTTCTGATGTTAAAGCAGGTGACAAAGGTGGGTTGATAGGGGAAGAACAGAATCTTTCTCAAGAAGGAGATTGTTGGATTTATGACAATGCTGAGGTCTGGGGAAGTGCTTATGTCTCTGGAGATGCTAAGATTTCTGGCAATGCTGAAGTTTATGGATGGGCTAGAGTTTATGGAGAAGCTTGTGTTGGCGGGGATGCTAAAGTTTATGGAAGTGCTAGAATCTCTAAAAATGCCAGTGTTAGTGGAAGTGCCCAAGTTTGGGGAGCTGCTCAAGTTTATGGAAGAGCCTGCGTTTATGAACACGCTAATGTTTGTGACTATGCTCAGGTTTATGATAATGCTAGAGTTTCTGGTAATGCTAAAGTATACGGTTTTGCTCAAATTTCTGGAAATGCTGAGATCTGGGGTAGTGCTCAGATTTATGACTGTGCTAACGTTTGTGGAAATGCTTGGGTTTTTGGAAGAGCTAGGGTTTGTGGATATGTTGAAGCTAGTAACGGTGCCAGAATTTATGGAAACGTAAAACTCTGGGCTAATAAAAAATCCTGGTGGATTGATACTTCTATAAAAGATAGTAAAGATTATGTAATACTTGTTATTAAAGATAGATTTCGTCTATTTCCCAGCGATATTAAAGACATCATTGATTATTTTCCTTTTATTGAAGAAAATTATGTCAAAAACATAGAAACAATAAGACAGCTTTATGGAGAAAAAATATAAAACAGAGCCAGAATGTGGTATGTTAAGAATTATTGCCCTGAAAGATTTCTCTAATGTCAAAAAAGGAGATAAAGGAGGATTAATAGAAAAAGAAGAGAATTTATCACAGGAAGGAAATTGTTGGGTTTATGACGAAGCTACAGTTTCTGGTAATGCTTGGGTTAGTGGAGATGCTGTGATTGCTGATTATGCTTGTATTTGTGGATTTGCTGAAGTTTATGGGGGTGCCAGTGTTCGTGGGCAAGCTTTTGTTTGTAAACATGCTCAGGTTTTTGGGGATGCTGTAATTTGTGGAGACGCTGAGGTTTGGGATAGTGCTCAGATTTATGGAAAGGCTTGGATTAATGGAGTTAGTATTGG
>Ga0247611_10008762_pt1 | contig 12377 bp, 5 predicted proteins | sample 177DNAGHGhighgp2_FD_192422 | JGI IMG/M metagenome (GOLD analysis project Ga0247611, IMG submission 192422) | Sheep rumen microbial communities from Palmerston North, Manawatu-Wanganui, New Zealand - 1770 DNA GHGhigh gp2 | ecosystem: Host-associated > Mammals > Digestive system > Stomach > Rumen ... | reverse complement strand
GAGAGGCTGATGCTTGTAAGCTTTGCCGCTTCCGTTTCCGCGTCGGTCGTGCTCGTATGACTGCTCGGCATCATCTCGCTCTCAAGGAACATCTGAAGATCGATTGTATCAAAGTAGTTTTTCATTAGCGCCGGATATCCGACAATGTTTGCAGGCATCTGCTTTTCGGCCAGAGATGTATCGGGACGCCATGTATTCTGATATTTTTCTACAATATCGTTATAGTCATCGAGAAGACCGCTCGGCGGAGAATAGGACGATTCTGACTGATAGTATTCATACAGATCGTCATAGTCCGCAAGCTTATCCTGAAGTTCCGACGTCATATCCACTTTCATATCGTCCGTGATATACCAGATATACTGACTCCCGTTTGGATTGCACGCTACGATCCCGGCTGTCATCAGGTCATCACCAGCCTCAAGCCGGAAGCAGTTTTTCACCGCGTCCGTGTTTGTGGTGTATGTGATTTCCTTTGCGAGATTTTCTCTTGCAACAAAAACAGTCGTATCCGTCCCATAGCCAGGAAGCGTCGAATTCCCGCAATTCGTGCAGACAGGCATGTATTCTCCGCGCTGTCCGCAGACCGGGCAGTGGTATTCCAGATCATACACGCTGATTGTTCGGTCGATCCCGCCGTCTTCTTTATTCGTGCAGTCATACAGGAACAGACACCCAATTTCCTGAGACACTTCGGAGAAACTGTCGTAAATCGTCTTCCCGTCAAAAGAAAATGTACGCTGTACATTCTGGATGCTTTCGTCAACGTGCTCAACGCGGTAGTGTGGAGCCTTATAAAGCAGACGGTCGATCAGGGACTTCTCCGGATGGCTTTCGTCATACAGTACAGTCGGCTCGTAATCGGCACGTTCGATATCCGTCTCTGTGTTGACCTCGATGCCGTAAACATTGATCTGACTGAGTTCAGCTTCCCCAAGCGACCGTGCTGTTACAGACCTCGACGTTGACGTCGATTCCGTCATGTCCACCTTCAGCTCATACCATCTGTCAAAGTCCCGGCAGTAGGCAAGCTTGAAATCCGTTATCTTTTTCCAGAACGCCTTGTCAATCTCCCCGTTTTCGTCCAGGCATGCTTCCCGGTAGACCGTAAACGAGAATTCAGAACCGCTTACAAGCGTATCCATGAATTTGACATCATTGACCGGGATCTCCCTGATCATTCTGCCGGATTTGGTTGCCAGAATCAGATGGGGGAGAAGCGGTACACCCGCAGGATCAAAATGAATCTGTACTGCCATTCTCCTCACCTCATAAAGTATCTTTTAGAATCGGTCGATACCGAATGATAACCGAGCATGGGGCAGATGCCGTAATCACATTATTCCGGTTATTCATCGTATTGCCGATACGGAAAAAGTCATAATTAAAATCGTTTGCAAGAACATGATTCGTATTGGATGTGCTGATGATCATGCTTTCTCCGCTTAGTGTGATCACTTCTCCGGAAAGACAGTTTTTGATTTCTGTCTCGCATCCTGTAAGTGTATTCGACAGTGTTATATCTCCTGCCTGAGAACATGTAATCTGCGTGAATGGGCAGATTTCCCCATCCTCGTCACTTCTGTCGATGATCGTTTTTGTCAGATTGCCGACAGTAAAGTCCACCGCGATTTCTTCTTCGTTCCCGTATCCGAACGGAGCATCCGTCACCATCTTCAGCTCGATGCCAATCGTGTCACGTCCGGATTCGATTCTTGTCAGTGTGAAACTCGCACGAAACCACGGCTTCTCTTTCTCCGGTTCACATCTGTCAAAACTGCGGAACCACAAGAATTTCTTTCTGTTGAGCCATCTTGAAAGCGCACGGAATTCTTCATTGCTGATCACCATGCCGTTTTCGGGATATGTCTCCGGATTCTTACAGATCTGAAAAGCAGTGCTCAGACAATTCTCGTATTGCAGCCCGGAGACAAAATAACGCTTCCCGTATCCGGCAGGAACAAGATTAAACGAAATTTCAGAACCGGTATCCCCATTGCTGACACCACCACCGCTGTTGAAGTTGCAGACGATCATCCCGAAATCGCTCAGAAGCTTCCCGTCGTATTCAAAATCATAGGCATACAATCACTTACACCACCTTTCTCTGTTTTTTCATGGAGGAGATCCACCGATCCGCCTCTTTCTGATACTGCCGGATCAGGAGCCGGAGCCTCTCTGCCTCCGCCTCGTAGACCATTCTCGCCTCCGCAACATGCTCGATTTCCTCCGAGTATTCGAAGAGCGTACGATCATACTGATCCAGCAGTTCCTGATATTCTTTTCCCATCTCCTCGATGGTCTGCCGCGCACCGTCAAGCTCCAGTTCCTTCTCCCGCAGCCTGTCGCGCAGCTCGCTGTTGTCGCGGCGCAGACGGCTGATTTCACCGTCCGCGCGCGCGAATTTCTTTCCATCCGTCACGGGATGCCCCCTTTCGTTCTGCGGAATCAGAATCGGATTCCATTCTTGGCGAGTTTGCTCCCGCCGAGCATTCTGCCCATCGTCATCGCATCGATCAGCTTTTCAAACTTCGGATCTGCCTGAAGCTGCGTGACAAAGTCGTTGTAGTCCTGAACATGGTCGATCGAGATATCCAGCGTGATGCCGCCGATATTCATGCCGCCTCCGCCGCTGCTTCCGATGAGAGCGCTGATATCTCTTGTCATCGAAGGCGCGATGCCATTCATGACCTGCATCATCTGCGCTGCCTGCAGGAACTTTTCCGTATCTGCCGCCGACAGCACAAGTTCAGGATTGCCTGGTGTGCCGTGCACTGCCGCAAGGCCGGTGTAGTCTACGAGACCGCCCTTTGCATATGCCTTGACAGCGCCTGCCGCTCTCGCCATGGCGTTGACGTTGTTATAAATATTGGTCAGTACGTTTGTTGCACCAGCGATGCCATCAAAGATTCGGTCGTAGTTTGCATAATGCCCGTTCATGGCTGTCTGCATTTCCGCTGTCACATCATAACCAACCCTATCTGTTACGTCTTGGATTTGAGCACGAATTATCTCTGCGTTAGCATTAGATGCATCAATCATTTCCTTCATCAAGAGATTAATATCATCCAACCGTGCATTCATCAGGTCTTCGTACTCGCCGTAAACGTCGTCCAATAGCTTTTTCTGGTCACTTATTGATTGTTCGCGTTCGGTTTCCATCAAATCTGTCTGAGCTTTCTCCAAATCTTTATTGAGCTTCTGCACTTTTGCGCGTGTCTCTTCCGATGTATCATTCTGATACGCGGCAAGTTGCTTCTGGATAGCGGCGATGCCTTGCGTTTTATCTGAAATCTTTTTCTGGTAATCGTAAAGAGATTTTGCGCTGTCAAGACTGTTTTTATACGCATCAATCAAATCTTTAAGTGATGCAAGCTCAAGCTGGATACCTTCTTGAACCAGGCTCCTGACAGCTTCTTTTTCCTGCTCTGCAGCTGAAATACTTTGTTGCTGTAATTGAATGAGTGCTACGCGTCTGTTGATCAATTCTTTATTATTTGGTTCTCCAGCAATTGAGCTCTCTATCTTCAGGATTTCCTTTGCATACTCATCTGCTTGTTTCATGTATGTATCATAATTGATAACACGCATACCAACAGTAGCATAACCGGAGTTACTAAACTGCCCACGTTCGTCAAACAGATTGCTGTTTTTCAGCAGGTTGATCAGGAAATTTGCTTCCTGTGAAAGAGCGCTAAACCGCTCTTGTGCGTAATCGAAATATGACCAATTGATATCACGAATAGTGTTTCGATATTCTTGCAGCTGAACATTCGCATCTGCGATTGCTTCTTCAACTCCAAGAATCTCCTGCTTCATAGCATACCACTCTTCGCTGTTGGCCGCGATTTTCCCAGAATTGATCGCCTCGTTGAAATAAGATTGAAGATTACCCAGTTCTTCTTTTAATTTGTTGATGTTCTGTACTTCCTGCGCGACCAGGCGGTCGTAATAGACAGCGCTGTCAAGCATCCCTTTCGCACTCGCCATTGAAATATCGGCATTAATCATATTCATTTCATGCTCAATCAGTGAAAGCTGATTGGCATAATCTGAATGTACAAGATCAAAGTTTGTACGATATAGTTCTCCAATTTGCTGATTCAGATCTTCGACTGCGGAAGAACAATCTAAAGCTTTCTCATACCACTCCTGATATTCCTGAATCTTTTGCCTTGTGTCATCATCGTATGAGTTTATATCAATTGTTCCATTTCGAACTCTTTCTGCCAAGTCCGAACTGAGTCCTACGCTGTTTGCTTCCTGAATATATCGATTATATCCCTGTTGTGCCGTACTGATTTCTTCATTCAGTTTTGATACTTCTTTTTTAGCAGAATCCAAACGCGTTGATAGTTTCTTCAGACCGCTTGATGCGACTTTGTCAAGGTCCTGTACAGCGCGCTGTATACGATTTAGCCGAACTGCGATCCAGTCTATTTTTTGCGGATTTGACCTGGATTCACTTGCGGCGCCACCGCCGGTTCCGCCTCCAGCTCCTCCGTTTCCGCTAAAATCAAACAGTGAAGAAATGCCCTGATAAGCTTTACTGGTGCTTCCTGACGAAGTGTTGAATAGTGATTTTGCAGTTTTCCCAGCATCATTTGACGCTGTCGTTACTTTGCTCCCGCCGCTGTATACAGCGCTCGCCATTGTGCCTCTTGGCCATCCGCAACCTGCACAATTATCACGAGTAAGAGAATTTGGATAACCGCAGATACTGCATACCCACTCACCAGAAGGGGCTGGTAATGAGGAAGGAGTCTTCCCTGACGTCGAGGACGTTGGTTTCGATGTGGTCGTGGTAATTGTCGCTTTCGACGCTCCGGAAGAAACAGTAGAAGCAACTGATTTCGACGAGGTTGCTCCTTTCGATGCCTTGCAATGCCAGCATACCGTAGCGCTCGGATCATTCCTTGACCCACATACACCGCAGACCCATGTATTTGCTCTTGACGGAACATCTTTGCCAGAAACCAGCCTGTCGATTAATCCAGCCTTTGTTCCGCTTGCGTATGCCATACCACTTGAAACAAAACCACCGTTTTTAGCAATTTCTTTTGTTTCATCTGCGGTAAAAACAATAGCATCCTTACTGAGACTTACAAACCCAGGCTCACCGTTATTCGCAATAAACGCCTTTCCTCTGTCAGATATCAGCTCAGGGCCAAGCTCATTGACCAGAGTCGGACCGGCCTTTCCTGTAACGCCGCCCTTCGCTCTCGCGCTGCCACCGTTTCCTTTCTGACCGGTATAATTGGCATACCCGGCGCCCGCACGCGTAGAGACTTCTCCCTGATAGTCCAGATGCACCGTCTGCGTAATCGTCTGTGAGAACAATCTCAGGAGGTAATTGTGAAGCGTATTCGCATCTGCATACGCCGACGCTGTTTGAAGCTCAACAGACGGTTCCACGGACTCCTTGTCAATTTCATTGAGACCGTCCATCGTCTCTGCGAGTACTTCATTTATTTCTTTGGAGTTTAATTGAATTACACCATCTTGTGCAAGATCATTCAGAATACTCTGAATTTCCATGCTGTCACGACCGGCATCATGGAGATGCTTAATAAACTCAATTACAGCTTCGCGTGCGCTGTTTACCCCCTGTCGTACTTCAAGAAATTGTTTGGTAAGCTCCGCATTCTCTTCAGTACTGCGCATAACCTCGACGCCGTAAGCATCAAGATCATCAAGAAAAGCAGAACATGCTTCCGTAGACATGTCAAATGCATCGGCAAGCTCCTGAAGACTATCGTAGTGGAACCGATATCCTTTTGATGTCTTTTCAACAGCCGCGCCTGCTTTCGCGAATTTTGCCGCGTTATCCTCAATATATTTGGCAAACCGTTGTCCGTAGCTCTGCTCGCTGTCGCCTTCCGGGTTGAACAGAGACTGAAGCAGGCTGCTCTGCAGCGCCTTGCCGATCTCCGCCATGTCGTAGTTCATTGCGGCAAGCTGTTCCTGCGAGAAGAACAGTTCCGCCGCATTGTGGACTCTTCTGCTATCGACACGTCCGGACTTTAGATCCTCAAGCGCGCCCTTATAGATGTCGGCCATTTCCTTGACGGCATCACCCTTTTCGCCGCCCTTCATGGCTTCCTTATAAGCGTCGAGTGCCTTGGTGGTTTCGGACAGCTCGTCCTGCAGACTTGTCAGATCACCAAGCGCCTTCTGAGGTACTGCATCCTCTGCTACATCTGCTGCGTCTCTCAGTTCGTCGACATATCTTTCAAAGAATTTTGCCGCGTCGTTAGCGGAGTACCCGCATTTATTCATCCAGTCTTCCAGTTCTTTCATCTCGCTGGATGTAAGATCTGCACCGGATACAAGCTTCTTCAGAGTATCTTCTGATAGCCTGTCAAGTCTCCTTTTGAAGCGGTCTATTCCCTTGTCGCCTATGTCGGCTGATTCCGCTATCAAGTTGATTGCCTGAGAAATCAGGCCGAGATTCTTTATAGACTTCTCGTCATCTGGGTCCGCAAACCAGAGAGCGTTTTCGTATTCTATGAGTTCATCATAGAATTCACGCATCGACTGAAGTGCATCGCCTGCGGCATCTTCCTCTCTCCCAAGTTCTTCGCGAAGAGATTCAACACGTGCGGCTTCCGCCTCACCGAAATGAGCAGGCAGATCAGCCAGCTCTTCGTTTATTTCTTTAATGCGTTGTTTATGCGACTCATAGCTTTCAATGACATTCTGGAGACCGCCGTAACCTGTCTTCGCATTTTCAGTAACAGTATACGCCGTGCCGCCGATGTTCATCTTGACTGTCTGACTCTGCGGCGTCGAATTCCATGCATCTATTGCGGCATTCGTCTTTGCAACGGCAGTTTTCTGCCTGTACTCAGCAATCTTTTGCTCGAGCTCGAGCTGATCCTGCAGGGATTCGTTTTCTTTATTAAGCTTATCGAGCTCTGCTTGAAGCGTATCCGACCAGTCTCCCTCGTTTTTGATCTCATTCAGGTCTTCGATACGTTCCTTGTTTTCTTCAATTGCCTTTGACAGCTGATCGATCTTTTGTTTCGACTCATTTACTTCATCGATCATGGCACGCGCATCTTCTCTGAGCTGTTTCAGCGACGGATGCGCCTCATTATATGCTTTAACCGCTACAACAATTGCAGCAATCGCCGCGGCAATCCCGAGAAGGACCGGTATGACCGCTCCGAGCGACACACCGCCGGCAAGCCAGGCCATACCACCGCTTGCCGCCATTGCTGCCTGATATTCTGCGATACCTGCGATGGCAAGCTTTACCTTTTCGAGGTTCTTGATGAGCAGTACAAGACCACCTGCTGATATAAGGGTGCCAAGAATACCGATTTTATTGACAACAAGGTCAAGCGCTTCAACAATTCCGGTAAGAAGATCAATAACACCTTTTGCGAAAGAACTGTCTACAAAATCTCTGGACAACTCATCAAACGCTGCCTTCAGTGTCTTGGTGTGTGCCTCGATGCTGTCAAGATAGATGCCGTATGCTTCTTCCAGCTCTCCGGCACTGTCCTGCATACTGTCCATTGCACCTTCCGCTTCCTGGAATTGCGTAATAAGGCTTGAGAACACGTTTTGCTGTCTGGTTCCTGCAAGCGATTCGATGATTGCCGCCTGATCCATGGAGCCGAGATCGTTCCATACCCTTGCGATATCTTTCAGTACATTGTATGTCGAACGATACTGACCCTCAGCGTCTGTGAGACTGACGCCTTTACCGGCGAGAGCCTGAATCATCTCCTCGTATTTGGATTCGTTGATCGCTTCGCCGAGATCGTCCAGTTCGGTCTTTGTCTTGCGGATTCTCGCCGCAATGGTGCGAAGACCGGTAGACGCTTTGCTGATATCCTGAACGGTCGTATTTGCCGCTGTCAGCAGCGCGATGGACTGTTCCAGACTGTTGCCAGCAACCGCCAGCATACTGCCGGCGTTGTTCATGCCTTCAGCAAGCTGACTGACCGAGATCGGGAAATTGTTACCAACGACAACAAGCTTATTCATGACGTCTTCAACGTCGTCAACATTCTTGTTGAATGCCTTCAGGATCGCCGTCATGGCATCCTGCGCGGCACTTGGATCGATCCCGCCTACGCCCTGAAGCTGAGCCGTGCGCTTTGCAAGCTCGGCGGATTCGTCTATGGAATAACCGAGTCTTGCGTATACTGTCGTTGCGTCAATCAGGTCTTTCGTTGCCTGAGCCGTTTCTTTCGCCATGGACGATACACGCTTAGCGTATACATCCATATCCGCGGAGGACGATCTCGTAACGATCTGCAGCTGGTTCATCGCGGTGTCAAGCTCAACCGCGGTCGAGATCATCTTCTTGATCTCACCTGCAGCTTTGTATACCATCGCAGCAAGACCAAGTGAATAAGTAAGCCTGCTTTTCAGCTGCTCAACACCTGTTGTAGCCCATCCTCCGATCAGGCCGCCGTTTGTCTTCAGATTCGCAGAAGCGGTTGATACCTGCTCCGACAGCTTACGGAATTCAGCTGCGATTTCAGGCGTAACTGCGCCAGTACGCTCCAGTTCACTTCGGAGCTCCGAGAGCCTTTTTGACGCGTTCTGTATCTTGCTGTAGTCCTCTTTCCCTACACCAAGCTTTGCCGCAAACGCATATTTTCTCTGCGCATTCTCGCACTGAACAATAGCATTGTTGATCTGCTTCAGCGTTGATGCGTATTGCCTTTCAGACCGTTCTGCCTCTCTGCGCGCGGCTGCCTCTTCTTTTTCAGCCGCAGCCTGCGCTTTTGTAGCCTCCGTCTCCTGTCTCTTTGCTTCTTTAGCTTTCTGCGTTTCCTCAGCCTGCTGCGCTTTGGCGCGTGCGGATTCAGCAGCTCTTTCAGCGCTTTCCTGCTCTTTCGCAGCCGCATTTTCAACAGCGAGATTGTAATCCTTTTGCCGCGTCGCGATCGTAGCATTGATTTCTGCAACCTGCTCTGCAGACATGCCGTTCTTGTTCTGCGCATCTGTGAGCATATTATAAGCGGCTGTAGCGTCGTTCAGCTGTGCTGCAAGCTCCGCGTATTTCCCGGACGCAGATACCCATCCGGCTTCTGTCATAGTGACATCCTGACGTTTCGATGCATTTGTATCCTTGGATGTCAGCAATCCATAATAGCGATTGACCGTACGGCTTGCGTCTTTATATGCGGCAAGTTGTTCTGCTTTGCGTTGCGCTTCTTCCAGCTTCTGCTGTTCTCTCAGCGCTTTTTCTGCGGCCCTTGCCTCCGCCTCCGCGCGTTTCTGCGCGGCCTTCTCGGCTGCCTCCGCTGCTTTTCTGTCTGCTTCCTCTTTTCGACGTGCTGCTTCTTCTGCGGCTTTCGCAGCCTTTTCTTCTGCTGCGAGCTTAGCCTGCTCTTCTTTCTCCCAGGCTATCTGCGCCTTTTCTGCCGCTGCTGTTTCTGCGTCCTTCTGTTTTATTCTCTCAGCAATAGCACGGGAAATCTCGCCTTCGATTTTTTCGCTGTCGTATAAACCGTTGAGAGACTCGCCATCGGCCCTGCGCTCCGCCCACATGGCGTCCATCTGTTTTTCGACAGCGTCCGCGTGCTCCTTGGAAGTCTTGGAAGCACTCTTCGTTCTCTCTTCTTCCCGCTCAAGCGCTTTCGCCAGCAGCTCGGAAATCTTTGCTTTGTCTTCTTCCGCCTTTGCGGCGGCTTCTACTTCTTTCTGATGCTCCTGATAGGCCGCATCGGTCTGCTTGACCGCTTCCGCCTCCTGATGCTGTGCCTGTTCGACCTTGACCATTTCGGCCAGGTTGTCTGTAGTCGCCTTGCTGATCTTCAGGTTATCCTGATGGAAGTTCGACAGGTTGATCCTCGACAGCCGTTCAAGGCTTGAGATCTGGCCTTCGTTCAGTGTCGCAAGAAAATCCGAAAGATGATGGATCGTCGAACTGACCTTAAAGTCCTTCAGACCTTCCAGATTAAAACTGAATCGGAAGTCGCCGTTCTGATTTATGTTGGAGATCTTTCTCGCGAGATCTACCAGATTATCTACCGATTTGGAAGAAAAACTGCCCTGCCCGATGTTGGCGATATTCTCAAATGTATGCGCAACCTGAAGCAGGCTTGCCACATCGATACCGCCGAATTCATTGAGCGCGGTCGTCATGGCTACAATCTGACCGACAGCCGCATTTCCTTTTTCAGACATCGCTTCCGCCGTGATGGCGATCTGCTTGAACTGCTCGGACAGATTCGCACCGAATCCACCGCCTCCGCCGCCTCCGCTTGCTACAGAGACACCGTCTGTTTCGATTCTGACGATCTTATCGTGAATGATATCAACTTTTTTGGACAGCTCGTCCAGCGTGGCAAGAAATGTCTGAACCTGCTGAGAATCAAACAGGCCGTGGCCTCCATAGTAATTGTCTTCCATAACATGCTGGAAGTTTGCCTTGATGCTGGCGATCGCCTGGTTTGCCGTAAGAGCACCTTTCTTTACGTCATTGATCAGGTCGGAAATATAGCTATCGTGCCTGAGCTCGTCCATATTCATCGCTCTGAGGAAGTTTCTTACTTCGTCTTCTGCCTGCGATGCAGTCGCCTTGAACACTTCAAGCTCTTCCTCAAGCGCTGCAATACCGGATACATTCCTTACGTTTTCAAGCTGCCGCTGGAAATCCATGACCTGCCTTGTCGCTTCTTCCCATTTACTGCGGTAGCTCTGTACTTCGTCCTCGAGCGATCTGACCTGCCGCTCAAGCTCTTTGATCTTCCCTTCACCGGAAACTTTCAACCCTATGTTAATAGGTACGTTTACTTCTCTTGCCATTTCTTCACCTCCAATCGCCAAGTAATTCGTCTGCTATTTCGTTTGCGACTTTGATTATATCTACGCTGAAATCATCGATATGTTTCCGCGATATGTTTTCAAATTCATTGTCGAATGCGCCGGACGCATCCCGTATGCTGTCCATTGCCAGATCATGCGGAGACTCCGTATGCACCGCCTCTTTACCCCAGTTATAGTAAAAACCGTATGGCGTTCTGTAGGACGGCGTCGTTCTGATTTCACCTCGCCAGTCAACACCTGTTGCACCGCCGTGAAAACCTTCCATAAACACACGTTCGAATAAACCGCCAGAACCACCACCGCGTTCAAAGGCGCTTAGACCGTCAGACCCAAACAGACTGTCATTGTCGATCTGCTCATCAACAATTCCATACTCGTCCGGTTCAAATTCTAACGCGTTATACAGACTGCGGTTTCGCTCATAATAAGTCGGTGTGTATGCCGCATAGAATTGATCTACAGCTTCTTTAAACAGGCGTGTTACTTCTTTCTGCTGATATTCACCGAATTCCCTGTATATTTTTTCCTTGACATCCGGCAGCAGTTCGTTTGCCTTTTCCGATACCCTTTCCTGAATCTTGGTACCGATTTCCTTAATCTCATCCAGAATGCTGTGGATGACGCCGCTTTCCGCCATAATACTTCATGCACCTCCGTATGATGTTTTCAAGCACACGAAGGTGCTTCTTTCTTATCTGCTCATATACATCCTGAGCGAATCTTCGATTGCCTTGAGCTGCGGCTTGCTGATATCCTGCGTTACTGTTTCGTACAGATCCGTCCCGTACAGATATTCATACTGATCCGATGCGTTCTCCGGCAGATTGATATTGGTATAGAATGTGACCACCGCGCACCGGAGCTGGAAGTCCATCAGCTCGATCCTATTTCTCTCTCCGTCCCAGCACTGATCCCGTATGATATCGACCATATTCTGCATTTCCGTCAGACAGATCATATGCCGTACGATCACGTTCAGGCCGTTCCAGACGATCTGTGACATGCCGGTATCCGGCGCTACCGTACCGGTCAGTTCTTCTTCCGTGACCCATGAAAACTCTTTCGGTTCTCTCTTCATGGTAGGAAGTGGGTGCTTGAACTGAGGTCTTCTGTTACTCGCCATCTTTGCCGCCTTCAATCACCGAGATATCCGGCTTCTCTTCGCGAAGCGCGTTCTGTTTTTCCACAACGGCCTGCACCAGCTTCTCCTCGTCGATGCCGTTTTCGCCGATCGCTCCGACCAGCGCCTTGATGTCGTCTGCGGATACCTCTCCGAAAAGCTGTGCCATCTGATCTCCAAGGCTCTGGATGCCGGAGACGGCGCGCTGGATTTCGTTTTCAAACAACGCTTTGTTCATGTTGTTTCTTGCGTTGATGCGTTCCCAAACCGCATCATATGCAGCGTTATACTGGCCTGCGCTGATGTGCGCAACGACGGTGTCATACAGATCCGATCCGTACAGAATTCTGCCCATATGACCGACTTCATTCGGAAGACGAACGTTGCTGTATTCGCCGATCGTGCCCGCGCGCATCAGCAGGTCGTATACCTCCGGCATATACGTGCCGTCGGGCGCGAA
>Ga0247611_10008761_pt1 | contig 12378 bp, 9 predicted proteins | sample 177DNAGHGhighgp2_FD_192422 | JGI IMG/M metagenome (GOLD analysis project Ga0247611, IMG submission 192422) | Sheep rumen microbial communities from Palmerston North, Manawatu-Wanganui, New Zealand - 1770 DNA GHGhigh gp2 | ecosystem: Host-associated > Mammals > Digestive system > Stomach > Rumen ... | reverse complement strand
ACGTGCTCAGCCATAGGTGAGCTCGGGGTGATGGGGTAGATAGCAGCTACCTCCGAGAACATATAGCTCACGTGAGCAGCAGCCTCGTTACCATCACAGGTGATAAATTTCTTTTCTTTAGCCATTTGTTTAGAATAGATAAAATGTTAAAAATATAATCTAAATTATCAATTTTCAATTCTCAATTTTCGATTAGTACAGGAATCCCAGAAGCCACAGAGGAATCTGATTGTCCTTGCCGATTTCAGTATTATAACGGGCATAAATCGTATCGGGCATGTACCTTATCTTATTTGTAGAGGTAGCATCGCAGATACGGAATTTCTGATGTCCATCGACGATGTAATAGTTGTCGTGTCCATTCTGATTGACCTTATGATCCTTCCACAGCGAATTGACGAAGAAAGTCTCCATAGCCGTCTGCTTCTCTACATGAATAGGGTAGATGGCATAGAGCAGGTTAGAATTGTGGAGCATCACCTTCGATGGTTTCTTGGGGAAGTCCTCGCAAATGGGATAAATCATGTTTAACAGACGGGCGTCGGTCAGGTATTTGATGTAATTCATGACCGTAGCACGACTGGTCTCGATGTCGCCAGCCAGTTTCGATACGTTGGGAGCCTTTGGGCCTTCCTCAGCCAACATGTAGAACAGCTTCTTAATCTTCGTCAGATACTTCAGCTCTATTTGCTTCACCAGCAGAATATCCACCTCAGTCATCATATTCATGGTCTTCAGCAGGTTCTCGCTATAGTTGCGCTGCTCTTGGAAGAAGGGATAGAAACCGTGATGGATGTAGTCTTGAAAGTAGCGGTTGGGCTGTACCTTCGGAAGAATCTGTTTGATGATACGCTCGTGGTCGTGCAGAATCTCTTCCAACGAATACGGACGGAACGTGTTGCCTGTCAAGAGATTGATGAACTCGCGGAAAGAGAAACCACGCAGGTTGTACGATTTCACGATGCCATTCAGCTCAGGATTCTCTTCTTTCAAGCGCATCACGCTAGACCCCGTGAACACAATCTTCAGTTGCGGATAGAGGTCGTAGCACTTTCGCATCTCCTGCGACCAATCGGGCTGTTTGAACACCTGGTCAATCAATAAAACGCGACCGCCGCGCCTGCAGAATTCACCTGCAAACTCGGCGATACCGTGCCCCTGAAAATAGAAGTTGTTCATATTGACATACAGACACTGACGGTCGTTGATGTCAAAACGTTCCTTAGCGTATTGAAGCAGGAAGGTTGTCTTTCCGATACCACGCGTACCCTTGATGCCAATCATGCGGTCGTTCCAGTTTATCTCATCCATCAGGGTGCGACGAACAGGTGCATTAACGTGTTCAACTAGATAGCGATGTGTACGAAAGAATGCTTCCATCAAATATGATTTGCTTTAAAAACGACTGCAAAGGTAGTAAAAAAATCCCAAATTGCAAAGCCGAGATAGCAAAATCTTTCTTTGAGCCTCAATTTTATACTTTCTTAACTAAATACTACGGTCAATCCTGCCATTACAATCGAGACCATCGACATCAGTTTAATGAGGATGTTCAGCGACGGACCTGACGTATCCTTGAACGGGTCCCCTACAGTGTCGCCAACAATACAGGCCTTATGGGCAAACGAACCCTTACCGCCAAAAGCACCTTCCTCGATGTTCTTCTTGGCATTATCCCATGCACCACCAGCATTGGCCATGAATACGGCCAGCGTGAAACCACCAGCCAGACCGCCTACCAGCAAGCCGAGAACACCAGCTACGCCGAGGATGATGCCCACGACGATGGGGATGATGATAGCGAGGATAGAGGGCAGAACCATCTCGTGCTGAGCTGCACGTGTCGATATCTCTACACAGCGGCCATAGTCGGGTGTGCCTGTACCTTCGAGAATGCCTGCAATCTCACGGAACTGACGACGCACCTCCTGTACCATCTTCTCGGCTGCACGACCCACGGCCTCCATTGTCATACCACAGAACAGGAAGGCTGCCATCGCACCGATGAATGCACCTACGATAACGCGGGGGTTCATGAGGTTTATCTGGTAGTAGTTCATGAAGTCGGGAATAGTAGCATCAGCAGCGTTGATGGTTTGTCCGGCTACGTTGGTCAGTGTCTCGCCAGCGCGTTCCATTGCAATCTTGATTTCCTCGATGTAAGAAGCCAGCAGGGCCAGAGCCGTCAGGGCTGCAGAGCCGATGGCAAACCCCTTACCCGTAGCTGCCGTCGTATTACCAAGAGCATCGAGGGCATCTGTACGGTGGCGTACCTCTTCGCCTAACTGGCACATTTCTGCGTTACCACCAGCATTGTCGGCAATAGGTCCATAGGCATCGGTAGCCAGCGTAATACCAAGTGTTGACAGCATGCCTACGGCAGCGATGCCAATACCATAAAGACCGTGTGACAGACTTGACGATGACATCGAGAGGTCGAAGCCATTGGCACAGAGATAGCTCAGCATAATGGCCACACCGATGGTGATAACGGGTATACACGTAGAAATCATGCCCGTACCGATACCTTTTATTATAACGGTAGCGGCACCTGTCTGACCTGCTTCGGAAATTTTCTGGGTGGGTTTATACGAGTGAGAGGTATAGTACTCCGTAGCTTGTCCGATAATGACACCAGCAGCCAGACCGCTGATGACAGAAAACGAGAGACCCAGCCAATTCTCAATGCCCAAAAGGTAAAGAATGGCGAACGTGGCAATGGCAATGAGGAATGCACTGACGTTAGTTCCTACTGACAGCGAGCGCAGCAGGTCCTTCATCGTAGCACCTTCCTTCGTACGGACGAGGAAAATGCCTAAGAGTGAGAGGAACACACCTACGGCAGCAATCAGCATCGGTGCAATGACAGCTTTCAGCTGAATCTCCAGTCCGGCAACGCCAAAGGCTGCAGCGCCAAGGGCAGCCGTAGACAGAATCGAACCACAATACGATTCGTACAGGTCAGCACCCATACCGGCAACATCACCTACGTTATCACCTACGTTGTCGGCAATCGTTGCAGGGTTGCGTGGGTCGTCCTCTGGGATATCGGCTTCCACCTTACCCACAATGTCGGCACCTACGTCGGCAGCCTTCGTATAAATACCACCACCAACGCGAGCAAACAGTGCCTGCGTCGAAGCACCCATTCCGAATGTTAGCATCGTTGTAGTAATGGTGATGAGCGCCATCTTGTCGTCGGTATAGACGAACGACAGCGCATAGAACCAGCAGGCAATATCCAACAGGCCCAGACCCACCACCGTTAGTCCCATAACGGCACCTGAGCGGAAAGCAACTTTCAGTCCACCGTCCAGACTCTGACGGGCCGCATTGGCCGTACGAGCCGAGGCGTAGGTGGCTGTCTTCATACCGAAGAAACCTGCCAAACCTGAGAATAGACCGCCTGTCAGGAAGGCAAACGGCACCCAGGGGTTCTGTACATGGAGTACGTACGCCATAAATGAGAATAAGGCGCAAAGAACGACGAAAACGATAGCTACGACCTTATACTGCTGTTTCAGATAGGCCATTGCTCCTTTACGTACAAACAATGCAATTTCATGCATACGCGGCGTCCCTTCGTCTGCCGTCATCATACTCTTAAAGAAATACCAAGCCATGCCCAATGCCACAATAGATGCAACGGGTACCAGCCAGAAAACTGAAGGAATGTTCATAACATTTTAACGATTTTAGATAGTTGTATTCTTTAATTAATAGTGTCAATTTCTCACTTTTTGCAAAGGTAAGCATTTTTTTGCTTTTTCGCTTACATTTTCTGCGCTTTAACTCCCTTTAACGGCATAAGCCGATAAAAACTCGATATTTATTCGTACTTTTGTCGCCAAATTCAAAAATAAGGCAGATGACGCTACATATATTTAATCCGGAACACGACATTGCGCTGGCCTCGAACCTGAGCAACTTCACAGCACCGCATGCGGGTCGACAGTTGCGCAACGACCTAGGTTTCCTGCCTGCGCTGTGGGCGGAAGATGGCGATCAGATATTGGTGGAACATGAGGAATCTGCCATAAAGTCTTATCGTCGCGTGTGCCATCGGTTGGAAAAACTGGGTATAACGGCCTCTCACTCGTCGAGAAACGTACAGTTGCTTTGCAAGAAACGGCCTTTCTCTCATCAAGAAACGGCGCGTATTCAACCGTGGGGTTGGGATAAAGCCATTAGACGAGAGCTGGAACGCATGGGCTTCTCAGAGCCATTGCTGCCTACAATGGAACAGACAGAAAGGATCCGAATGTTGTCGCACCGTCGGACATCGGCACAGCTGTTGCCTCAATTGCAGACAGAGGGTACAGTTGGCGAGGCATTCGAATGTACGACGTACGATGAGGTTGCGGAATTGCTAAACCGCTATGAGCGACTGGTGTTGAAAGCCCCTTGGTCGTCGAGTGGGAGAGGGGTACGGTTCTGCGACGCTGCGCGTCTAGTGAATGGTGAAGAATTAGTAATGAAGAATTGGGTGCGCAACGTCATTAATACGCAAGGCAGCATGATGGCCGAGCCATATTTTAATAAAGTGAAGGACTTTGGCATGGAGTTTAGTGCTGATGATGAGGGACACATCCACTACTTGGGACTGTCGTTATTTCATACCGTCAATGGTGCTTACGAAGGGAATATACTGGCAACAGAAAGTACTAAGATGGGAATAATAAGTCGGTACATACCAGTTAATTTGCTAGAAAATATAAAGCAAAACATTATATCGAAATTGAACCTTGACGGTTACGTAGGTCCCTTTGGCGTAGACATGATGATTTGCGCCGCTGAGCGACTAAAAGATAACGAGGAAACGACAAACGACAAACGCTGTCTGCTCCATCCATGTGTGGAGATTAATCTACGGCGGACGATGGGACATGTAGCGCTATGTATATCGCCGACAGATGATGACATCCGAGGGATAATGCGCGTGATATATGATGATAATCACTACAAACTAAAGATAAACAAGCTACGATGAAGACGTGCTTAGTATTCGAAGGTCCCGAATTCGCTCTTGATGGTTAGGCTCTTCTGGCCTTCCTCAATATGACCTACAATCTGGGCATCGATATTAAATGACTTCGAGAGGTCTATGACTTGTTTTGCGATTTCAGGACGGACGTAGATCTCCATACGGTGGCCCATATTGAAAACCTGGTACATTTCCTTCCAATCGGTACCTGAACACTCATGAATGGCACGGAAGAGTGGGGGAACGGGGAACATATTGTCCTTTACCACTTTACAATTATCGCTAACGAAGTGGAGTACCTTAGTTTGGGCACCACCCGTACAGTGCACCATACCATGAATTTCGGGGCGCAGCTCGTCTAGTAGACGCTTGATGACGGGAGCGTAGGTACGGGTGGGAGAGAGTACAAGCTGGCCAGCATTGATGGGAGAACCATCAACAGCATCGGTAAGTTTATACTTTCCGCTATACACAAGCTCATCGGGCACAGCGTGATCGTAGCTCTCAGGATAATTCTCAGCCAGATACTTGGCAAAGACATCGTGGCGGGCTGAGGTCAGTCCGTTGGAACCCATACCACCGTTATAGCGCTTCTCATATGTAGCCTGACCTGTAGATGACAGACCAACAATGACGTCACCCGGACGGATGTTTGCATTGTCAATCACGTCGGAACGCTTCATACGACATGTGACCGTACTGTCAACAATAATTGTTCGGACTAAGTCACCTACGTCGGCAGTCTCACCACCAGTAGGATAAATGCCGATACCCATATCGCGAAGTTCTGCTAGCAGCTCGTCGGTACCATTGATGATGGCAGAAATAACCTCACCAGGCACCAGCATTTTGTTGCGACCAATAGTAGAGCTGACCAGGATATTATCTACAGCACCTACGCAAAGGAGGTCGTCAGTATTCATCACAATAGCATCTTGAGCAATGCCCTTCCATACAGAGAGATCGCCAGTCTCTTTCCAATACATGTAGGCAAGACTCGACTTGGTGCCTGCGCCATCAGCGTGCATGATGTTACAATAATCAGGATCGCCTCCTAAGATGTCAGGAATAATCTTGCAAAATGCCTGAGGAAAAATACCTTTGTCGATGTTCTTAATGGCATTATGTACGTCCTCTTTTGCAGCACTGACACCGCGCATCATATAACGATTGTCCATAATTTCTTTATTATCTCAAATTTCTCTAACTTCTTTAACTTCTATTTTTCATGCCAGAATTCCCACGAAGCAAAAGCCTGAAGGAGTAGCATTTCAAGTCCGTTTTTGGTTTGGGCACCGTACTGTGCACCACGTTTCATGAAGAGCGTCTCATCGGGATTATAAATAAGGTCGTATAGAATAGTATGTTGATCCATAGCCTCATAGGGCAGAGCAGGACACTCCTCTGTCTTTGGGTACATGCCAAGTGGAGTGCAGTTGACAATAACATTATACTCCTTGACCACTTCGGGGGTAATCGTCGGATACTGGATAGTGCCTGGACGTTCGTAGCGGCTAACAAAAACGGTCTCCAGTCCAAGATTACGGAGCCCGTAGTCGATGGCTTTCGATGCACCACCGGTACCAAGTATAAGTGCTTTTTTGTGCCACTTCTTATCGAGCATGGGTTCGATGCTTTGTGTAAAGCCGATGACGTCAGAGTTGTACCCCTTAAGCTTAATCTCATTACCCTGGTGTGTGACGCGAATCACATTAACGGCACCAATGGCACGGGCTTCAGGCGAAACACTGTCGAGGAAAGGTATAACTTTCTCCTTATAGGGAATTGTCACATTCAGGCCCCGTAAGTTGGGGTTTGAGTCAAGAACTTCAGGGAGTGCATCGATAGTTGGAATCTCAAAATTCTCATATACGGCATCGATGCCTTCATCCTGAAATTTCTGGTTGAAGTAACTAATGGAAAACGAATGTCCAAGAGGGAATCCTATAAGTCCGTACTTATCCATAATCAAAACTATTTGTGGTTATTTGGTTGCGAAATACATGGTGCAGATACCAAACGTCAGTCGTTTGAACTTGGCATCAGAGAAGCCAGCCTTCTTCAGAATCTCAACCATCCGCTCACCCTGTGGGAACGCCTCGATGGTCTTGGTGAGGTAAGAGTAGGCGCTGGTGTCCTTGGAGATGAGTCGTCCGTAGACGGGCAGTACCGTATGTGAATAGATGTGGAACAGCTGGCGCATGGGGAACTTCACGGGTGTAGTCAGTTCCACGATGCTGAGGTGTCCACCAGTCCGTAGCACGCGACACATCTCGCGCAATCCAGCATCGAGGTCAGCAAAGTTGCGGATGCCGAAGGCAGCGGTTACGGCGTCAAAGTTTTCATTATTATATGAAAGGTGTGTGCAGTCCTCTTTCTCGAACGTCACCACGTTCTCTAGCCTGAGGGCTTTCACCTTCTCGCGACCAATCTGCATCATTCCCTCGCTGATGTCAGCACCCACCACACGTTGGGGGTGCAACATCTGAGTGGCAAGGATGGCAAAGTCGCCTGTTCCGGTGGCTATGTCGAGCAGCGACTGGGGCTTGTATGGTGCTAGGGCCTTAATGGCCTTCTTGCGCCAGCCCTTGTCGATGTCCCACGACAGACGATGGTTCAGTTTATCGTAGGTGGGAGCAATGTTGTCGAACATTTGCTCCACCTGCGAGGCTTTTTCACCATCGTGGTATGGGGTTATCTTCTCCTGCTCGTACATGTCTTTGTTCTGTTATCTTGTTTTCAGCCACTCGCCGACGTTCTTCTCAATACGCGCAGCGATATCGTCAGACTCCGTAGCCTTGTCGAATTTCTCGCCTACGATGTGTTCGTAGAGTTCAATGTAACGATCTGAAACGCTCTCGGCATACTCGTCGGTGATTTCTGGCATCACCTGTCCGGGCTCATTCATGAAGTTGTGCTCAATGAGCCACTGGCGCACGAACTCCTTCGAAAGCTGGCGCTGGGGCTCACCCTTAGCCAACTTCTCCTCGTAGCCATCGGCATAGAAGTAACGACTGGAGTCGGGGGTATGAATCTCGTCGATGAGGTATACCTTACCATCGCGCTTGCCAAACTCGTACTTCGTATCTACCAGAATGAGACCACGCTTGGCGGCAATCTCCTGTCCGCGAGCGAAAATCTTGCGAGTGTAGTCTTCCATGATGGCATAGTCCTCGGCAGAAACGATACCCTGGGCAATGATCTCTTCCTTCGAGATGTTCATGTCGTGACCCTCGTCAGCCTTAGTAGTCGGGGTGATGATAGGCTCGGGGAAACGCTCGTTCTCCTTCATACCGTCAGGCAGCTTCACACCACACAGTTCACGGCAGCCGTTCTTATACTCACGCCAAGCAGAACCCGTCAGAATAGAGCGGATAATCATCTCCACACGGAAGCCCTCGCATTTCAAGCCTACGGTGACCATAGGGTCGGGGGTAGCCAGTTTCCAGTTTGGACAGATGTCGGTAGTGGCATCAAGGAACTTCGCGGCAATCTGGTTCAGAACCTGGCCCTTGAAGGGGATGCCCTTTGGCAGTACGACGTCGAAAGCAGAGATGCGGTCGGTGGCCACCATCACCATCAGGTCGTCGTTGATGTTGTACACATCGCGTACCTTTCCTTGGTACACGCTCTTCTGTCCCTCAAAATGGAAATCAGTCTTTGTTAATGCTTTCATTTTTATTGTTGTTTTTTTTATCGAATTTCTCATATGCATTGACGATACGTGTCACCAGCTTGTGACGAACGATATCTTTGCGATTTAACTCGACGATATCGATACCCTCGACGCCATTCAGTATCTCAAGGGCTTCAACAAGTCCTGACTTTTGTGAACGGGGCAAATCTATTTGGGTCATATCTCCTGTAATAATCATCTTGGTATTCCAGCCCATACGTGTGAGAAACATGCGTATTTGTTGGGGGGTCGTATTCTGAGCCTCGTCAAGAATAACAACAGCATCACTCAGAGTTCGTCCACGCATAAAAGCCAACGGAGCTATCTGGATGACATGTTTCTCCATCATATCCTGTAGTTTTACCTGCGGCAACATATCTTCCAGAGCATCGTAAAGCGGTTGGAGGTAAGGGTCAATTTTATCCTTCATATCACCAGGCAGAAACCCTAATTTCTCACCAGCTTCCACAGCCGGACGCGAGAGAATAATTTTCTTAGCAGTCTTCTCTTTGAGGGCTTTAACGGCTAATGCAATGCTTAGATATGTCTTTCCTGTACCAGCCGGACCAACGGCAAATATCATGTCGTTATCGTTAAAGGCATCTATCAGCCGCTGCTGATTCTCGCTGCGAGCTTTAATAGCTCTGCCCGACATAGAATAGCATACCACACCTTCGGGCACTTCGTCTTTAGTGCGCTTGCCTTTTAGTATATCAAGGATATCCTCCTCAGTCAGGGCGTTGAACTTCAGCACGTGTTGACGTAACTTCTCGGAGTTTTCTTCAAAAGAAGCCATCTGTTCCTCGTCGCCCAAAATGCGAATCACATTGTCGCGAGCAACAATGCGCAATTTGGGATATAAGGCACGCAGCATCTGTAAGTGCTGGTTCCCTATACCGTAGAACACCACAGGATCAATATCCTCTAATATTATATGCTTTTCTATCAAAATAACGTTATTTTCTGAATATGGCTGCAAAATTACAAATAAAAAATGGACTAACCAAAAGGTTAGCCCACTTTTCTTATGCTCATTTTTACTTTCTTACCTTAATCTTTAAAGGATTGTCTTCACAGCTTCCAACATGCCCTTATCCTGAATCAGGTCAAGGAACATCTTTACCATAGCGTTCAAACCAGCGACCTTATTCAAATCTTCCTGCCAGATAAACTCGGCACCAAGTACTCCGTCGGTCACCTTCTGTGTATCGCCAGTAGCCCACAGTTCCTTCAGCAGAGCCATGATCTTCTCATCGTCGTTGGGGATGATTTCTGCACCGTCAGCACGCTTACCACCCTTGTAGTAAGTGATGATGGCAGCCAGACCGAAGACCAGACCCTTAGGCAGCTCACCCTTGCGCTCCAGATAGGTCTTCACGCCGGGCAAGTCACGAGCTTGGAACTTGGGGAACGAATTCAGCATGATGCTGGTTACCTGGTGGTCTACGAATGGGTTGTCGAAGCGCTCCAGTACGTCGCCAGCAAACTTCTCCAGCTCCTCCATAGGCAGGTCGAGGGTCTGCATCAACTCGTCGAACTGTACCTTGTGGATATACTTTGAAATTATCTCGTGGTTGCAAGCATCACGAACGATGTTGACACCGCTCAGGAATGCAACGGGGCTCAGTACGGTGTGCGGGCCATTCAGCAGGGTAACCTTACGCTTGTGGTAGGGCTCCTCTGATGGAACGAACAGCACGTGCAGTCCAGCCTTGTCTGCGGGGAACTCGTTGGCAACCTCCTTTGGAGCCTCGATAACCCACAGGTGGAAGTTCTCGGCCTGTACTACCAAGTTGTCGCGATAGCCAACTTTCTCCTGGATTTGGGCAATCTCCTTGCGGGGGAAGCCTGGAACAATACGGTCTACGAGGGTAGCGTATACGCCGCAGCACTCGTCAAACCACTTCTTGAAGTCAGCAGGCAGCTGCCACAGCTCAATGTACTTGTTGATGCAATCCTTCAGCACGTGACCATTCAGGAAAATCAGCTCACAGGGGAAGATGATCAGACCCTTCGTGGGATCACCGTTGAAAGTCTGGTAACGACGATACAACAACTGAACCAGCTTGCCAGGATAGCTTGAAGCGGGCTTGTCCTCCAGCTTGCAGGCGGGGTCGAAAGCAATACCTGCCTCTGTGGTGTTCGAAATTACGAAGCGAATCTCGGGCTGGTCAGCCAGTGCCATGAAGGCATCGTTCTGAGAGTAGGGATTCAGTGCACGACTAATGACGTCAATACGCTCCAGCGTATTGACGGGCTTGCCGTTCTCACGACCCTGCAGGTTTACGTGATACAGGCAGTCCTGACCGTTGAGCCACTCAACCATACCCTTGTCAATAGGCTGAACAACAACCACAGAACCATTGAAATTGGTCTTCTGGTCCATGTTCCAAATAATCCAATCCACAAACGCACGAAGGAAATTACCCTCACCAAACTGAATCACCTTTTCAGGCATTACGCTCTTTGGAGCGAATTTTTTGTTTAACGGTTTCAACATACTTGTTATATTTTATAATAGTTTGTTTTAATTTGCTGCAAAGTTAATGAATATTTTTCGAATAACGTATCAATTTTACGTATTTTATCACGTTAACGTTTGCAAAAGACGTTTCATTGCTTCATAAGATACGCTTTGAAGTCTGCAAAATCTTTCGACATTTCTACACTCTGCTTCTTACCCTCCATAAAAGCACGCAGACGAGCAGGGATGTCAATGTTGATGTTAAGGATGTCGTCGACCTTCTCCTTGAACTTGGCAGGATGGGCTGTCTCGCAGAAGACGCCGATTTCACCAGGTTTCAAGTTTTCTTGAAGGGCGCGATAACCGCAAGCGCCGTGAGGATCAAGTATATAGCCTGTTTCATTATAGCATTGCCGCATAGTCTCCTTAATCTGTTCATCGCTGTAGGTCGCACCACAAATAAGGTTACAAATACGGTGGTGTGTAGCCTCCTCAACCAACGCGCCATTTTGCGAGTAAAGGTTCAAAATGCGGGCGAAGTTCGAGGGATCACCGACATCCATCGCGTTGGCCAGCGTCTGTACCGAAGCCTTGGGCTCGTACTTGCCTGTCTGTAAGTACTTGTAGAAAATGTCGTTGGCATTATTAGCGGCAATGAATCGCTTGATAGGCAGACCCATCTCGTGACCAAAGAGTGCCGAACAGATATTGCCGAAGTTGCCGCTAGGTACGCACATCACGAGCTCATCGGCCAGACCTAGGGCCTTCATTCGCGCGTATGCATTAAAATAATAGAACGCCTGCGGGAGGAATCGAGCGACGTTGATGGAGTTGGCCGATGTCAACTTCATGTGTTTATTTAGCTCTTCGTCCATAAACGCCGACTTCACTAGAGCCTGACAATCGTCGAAAACGCCATCAACCTCGATGGCGGTGATGTTTTTACCCAACGTAGTAAACTGGCACTCTTGAATAGGGCTTACCTTTCCTTTAGGATAGAGCACATAGACGTGGATGCCTTCCACACCTAAGAAGCCGTTAGCCACTGCGCTTCCTGTGTCGCCGCTGGTAGCTACTAGTACGTTCACCGTTCTGTTTGCTGCGCCTTCAGAACCACCTCTGCGCAGAAAATATCCCAGCAGTCGCGCCATAAACCTGGCACCCACATCCTTGAAGGCGAGCGTAGGACCGTGAAATAGTTCCAACGTATAGATATTGTCCTTGACCTTCACTACGGGACAGTCAAAGCTCAGC